>Ga0126332_10000066_pt1 | contig 42543 bp, 31 predicted proteins | sample InaspJWI42metaG_FD_94482 | JGI IMG/M metagenome (GOLD analysis project Ga0126332, IMG submission 94482) | Marine gutless worms symbiont microbial communities from Oahu, Hawaii - Inanidrilus sp. 2 OAHU.JWI-42 metaG | ecosystem: Host-associated > Annelida > Digestive system > Unclassified...
TAACGTTATATTGGATAGTTACATATATCATAATTAGGAGCCCTTTACTACTTCAAAGCAGTAAACATAGAAGATAATTGTTAGCCGTAAGCCCTTATTAAGAGGTGCGAAACTTGAGTTATTCATTACTCCACCACTCCAATACTCCATTACTCCGGCAGCCGGAACTGATACAAAGCAGGTCTTTAGAAACAAACCAAAGTGATGCTCGCTCGGTATAAATTCGTTACTCGATGAGGAGGAAAAATTGCAAGTTATAAAGGTCGACCCCCAAAAGTGCACCGGATGCCACCAGTGTGAGCTGTGGTGCGGGACGGAAATCGCATCTGTTGTCAAAGAATTGGCAGGAGCCATAAATGAAGAACCCCAGCCGGTGCCGCGGGTGTATGTGGAGGGCAAAAAGCTTGCCCTGCAGTGCCGGCATTGTGTGGAGGCACCCTGTCTTGATGCCTGTCCGAATGGAACCATGCGACGGGATCCGGAGACGGAATTGGTATACGTTCACGAACCGACATGCATCGCATGTTGGATGTGTGTGATGGTTTGTCCCTTCGGCATCATCAATCCTTCACCGACCTATAAGGTGGCGATCAAATGCGATCGTTGTCGTAATATGGGGTTCCCGATTTGTGCGGAAGTATGCCCGACCCAGGCCATATCCGTAGAACCCCGCCAGGATTACCGTAAGGTGTTTTAAAATGAATTTTGTGCAATATAAATAAATTTTCGCCACCAGGGCCGACGCAAAGAGAAGTAATAACCAAAATTTTCGCTTTGGGTCTTGGTGTCTTTGTGGCAATTTGATCTCCGCCTCAGGCGGATCCGGGTTAGGTTTTAGAAAGGAGAAAAAGATGGAGTTTATCCAGAGAAAGACCGCTGATCGTGCAGTTAACCATTTCCTGCTCAAAGCAGCAGATCAGGAGATAACAGTCACATGGGATCGTTTTGAGGGTCAGCTTCCCGAATGTGGATTCTGTGAATCAGGTTTGAGCTGTCGAGACTGCCTGCAGGGCCCCTGTATCAGCCATCCGTTCAGAGACCAGAGCAAGCTGGGTGTATGCGGTAAGGATAAGGACATTATTGCGGCTCAATCTTTGTTGCGCCTGGTTCTCAAAGGTACCATGTCTTATCTGGACCAGTTAAATGATTTTGTCAATGAGGTCCAGGCCGGTGCAGTCGAACCCGCAGACAAGGGGCGGGTAGAACAAACCGTAAAGGCAATTCTGGATCTGCTGCATACGGGCAATTCCGAAGTCGTCAATGAGTTTCCGGCATCGCTGGTGGAAACCTGGAAAACGACGGGAATCCTCCCGCAGGGCATTGCCAAGGATGTGTTTAAGGCGTCCCAGCAGTTGGAAGGCGGATTTGGCGAAATGGAGGAGACACTACTGTGGTCTTTTAAAGCCGCGCTTTTGGGAGGTATGGCCGCCAGGCTCCAGAATAATTTAAATACAGCGGTCTTCGGCGGTACCACCGCATCCGAGCTGGAAGTCAATCTGGGTGTGCTAAAAAACGATGCCCCCACCATTGTTATCTATGGTCCCATTTCTCCGGTGCTCAAACAAAAGGTTGCCAAAGCGGCGGAAGAGAAAAATGTCAGTGTAATGGGCGTGTGTACCGCTCCCTTGCTGCCGCCTTATCGCTTTTTTCCAGTCACGACTTACGTTTCCCAGGAAATTCCGCTGATGACAGGCGCTGTGGATCTTATTGTTGCCGGGAGTCAATTCGTAAACCCGTCCCTGCCAGATGTCGCTAAAGACTGGAAGGTCACGGTAGTGTCGACCGCAGGATTAAATCAGAACCCGGAACCGGATGAATTTGCGCAACAAATCGTTGAGCAGGCCGTTCAAGCCTTTGAGATGCGCCAGAACATTGCCAGGGACATCCCCATGGTCAAAGAATCGGCTGTCATGGGTTTCTCCGGCGCTGAGGTAGACATCAATAAGATTGTGCAAGCCCTGGAAAGCGGTAAAATCAAAGGCATCGCAATCCTTGCCGGCAGTAATAACGTCAAATACACCCAGGACGAAGTGCTCGTTACAATAGCCAAGCAGTTACTGGCAAACGATATACTGTGCATCTCGGATGGAGAAGCCAGCGCCAGTCTGGCGAAATACAGGCTGTTGGATCCCGCCCGGCAGGATAAGGATTGCGGAGATGGCGTAAAAGAACTGCTGGCCTCACTGGGAGAAAATGTGCCGTCGGTGATTGATTGGTGCATGACTGATTTTCTGTTGGCTTTAGCCGCCGGCGACAAGGCGCTTTCGGATTATCCGATTTGTGTCTATTTTCCGGAAGCCAACCGCACCGCCGAAGTAACCAAAGCCCTGTGGACGGTGGCCATGGGTGTTTCCACCTATTTCTGGCCCTGTCTGCCGGTGACCGGCAGTGCCAAAACCCAGCAGGCCCTAAGTGATTTCTGTCAGCAAAAGTTCGGCTCAAGGCTGCATGTCGTTACCCAAAAGATTGATGCCCGGACCAAAGCCGGGCTGTTTTTAAACGAGATTGAAACGCCGGCGGCTATGTCGGGAAAGTCGTGGGAGTAACCCCCTTTGCGGGCTTGCTAAGCCCCAATCGGGGTTGAAAGTTTCAGGTGTACCGCCGGCGGATCAGGTTTCAGATCTTATCTCTATCATCACTTGCACCTGAGACCTGACCCCTGAAGCCAAACGCATTGATTACAGCCTGCTTATGGAGAGCCTATCATGGAATATCAAAGCGGTCGTCACTTTCTTCAAATCCCCGGCCCCACCAATGTGCCGGACCGGGTGTTACGGGCTTTGAGCAAACTTACCATCGATCACCGGGGACCGGAGTTTGCCGAACTATCGCTGGAGGTTTTAGCAGGGCTTCAGCGAATCTTTCAGACTTCCGGCCCGGTTGTCGTCTATCCTTCCTCCGGCACCGGCGCCTGGGAGGCAGCCCTGGTCAATACCCTTTCACCGGGGGACAAGGTTCTGATGTTTGAGACCGGGCATTTTGCCACACTCTGGCGTAACATCGCGGCAGTATTCGGTCTGGAAGTCGATTTTGTCCCCACCAACTGGCGCCACGGTGTCAAGCCGGAAGTGGTTGAAGAAAAACTTGCTGAAGACCGGGACCATCAGATTAAATCGGTGATGGTCGTTCACAATGAGACTTCCACCGGGGTTACCAGCCGCATACCGTTGATTCGTGAGGTCATGGACCGTGCCAATCATCCGGCCCTGTTGATGGTGGATACGATTTCTTCTCTGGCCTCGATGGACTATCGCCATGAAGAGTGGGGGGTCGACGTGACGGTATGCTGCTCCCAGAAGGGCTTGATGTTGCCGCCGGGCCTGGGTCTAAATGCGATAAGCGAAAAGGCGCTGGATGCAGCAAAATCCGCCAAATTACCGAGATCGTTTTGGGACTGGCAGGCGATGTTCGCTGCCAACCGGGTAGATTTCTTTCCCTATACCCCAGCCACCAATTTGCTCTACGGCCTGCGCGAAGCGATTCAGATGCTGGAAGAAGAAGGGCTGCCGAATGTATTTGCGCGCCATGACCGTCACGCGGAAGCCACCCGCCGTGCTGTAAAGGCCTGGGATCTTGAAGTTCTGTGTGAAAATCCTGCAGAATACAGCAGCTCCCTGACTGCCGTCATGATGCCGGAGGGATTCGAAGCGGATATATTGCTTGATCTGATACTGAAGAAGTTCGATATGTGTCTGGGGATCGGACTGGGAAAAGTCAAAAGTAAGATTTTTAGAATCGGTCATCTGGGAAATTTCAATGACCTGATGCTGGCCGGAACGCTGGCAGGCCTGGAAATGGGTCTCTCGCTGGCCGGTATACCATTTTCGAAAGGAGGTGTCGCTGCGGCTCTCGATTATCTTGAGCGCACTATTAAGAAAAGTTAGTCCGGGTGTTTCACTGATCGTTTGTTAAAAAATCTAGGATCAATCTTGCAAAGCTATCGTGCCGGATTTCTCCGCGATCAACCCAACCTTTGGGATGTCACCGCGGTCATGCTCCTCCCGTTCCTCCTCCTATTGGTATTAGATCCGGAAATTTTATACCCAATAACCGGGCTAGAGGTGATCCTCGACGATAATGGTCATGCCGGCGCATGATATCCACTGGCCCAAAGCCGTGGCCATTATTAACCAAAGAGACTCAAGGCGTTTGCTCCGGATTCTTGTGATCAAAAAAGCGGAATCTAGGAGACGGACGCTTAGCGGTCTCCAACACCGCACGGAAGGAGGATTTGCCATGAAAAGGAAAAAGCTATTTATCGCCATCCTATCATTAACCCTATTTCTACCTGGTGCTCTCCTAATTCAGGCCCAGGCAGCTGAACTCAAATTCGGTCACGTGGGAGCCCCGGGCTCCCTGTTTACAATCAGTGTTGATGAATTTGCCAAACGCGTCAATGCTGAAATTGACGGTGTCAAAGTGGTGGCCTTCGGTTCAAGCCAGCTCGGCAAGGATCGAGAGCTTCTGCGAAAGCTGAAACTGGGCACCGTTGATTTTTGCCTGCCCTCCACCGTCATGTCTTCGGTGGTCGATGAGTTCGGTCTTTTCGAAATGCCTTACCTGGTAAAGAGCCGTCTCCACATGCGAGCGATTAGGGACCGACTCTTCTGGAGCAAACTGGCTCCGGCGGTTGAAACGCAAGGCTATCAAATTATCGCTGTCTGGGAGAACGGCTTCCGCAACATTACCAACAATGCGAAGCCCATCAATGTTCCTGCAGATCTGAAGGGGATAAAGCTGCGCACACCGAAAGGGGCCTGGCGGGTAAAGATGTTTAAAAGCTATGGTGCCAATCCGACCCCCATGGCGTTGTCTGAAGTCTTTGTAGCCCTTCAAACAGGCGTTATCGACGGACAGGAAAATCCCATGGCCCAGATTTACAGCCAAAAATTCCAGGAGGTACAAAAATATCTGTCTATTACCGGTCATGTTTACACGCCGGCCTATGTGACGGTCAGCAAGAAACATTGGGCCAAATTACCGGCCGATGCACGCGGAAAAATTGAAGCCATTGCCCAAGGCATGCAGGAATTCGTTTACATGAAAGCCGCCGAGCTCGACAATGATCTGTTAAAAAAGGTGGAAGGCGCGGTTGAAATCAACAAAGCCGATAAGAATGCCTTTATTAGAGCCAGCAGTGCTATCTACGAGGAGTTCGGTAAGAGTGTTCCCGGTGGTGCGGAGCTTGTCAAAACAGCCCAGGCATTGGGAACCATGTACTAAATCAGCATCAGTCACCACATCCGGGTTTTGACCCGGATGTGGTATATTCAATTGAAGATTGAAGATTGTAAATTGAATATTTAAGGCTGTCGCTGCGCTCCGTCTTTTATAAAATCAATCCGCCGAAGGCGAACCTTAAATCTTCAATCTTCAATCTAAAATATTCAATAAATGGGGGGGTGTTTTTGTACACGCATTTTCGCAAAGGATTCGAACGCGTGCTGGAGGCCATCGTTATTATTTTGATGTCGTCCCTGACTTTAATCGTTTTGGTGGCCGTTGCTTACCGCAAAGCGGGCGCTTCGCTAAGCTGGTATGATGAAATCGCATCAGTTCTGCTTGCCTGGCTTACCTATTACGGTGCAGCCTTGGCCGCCATACACCGAGGGCATATCGGTTTTGCGGGATTGATCAAAGCCATGCAGCCCGGTATGCGGATCCCGTTTGTCATCTTTAGCGAGATTTGTATTCTTGGTTTCTTCGCTCTATTGGCCTGGGTCGGAATTGATGTGCTGATCATTCTTGAAGGCGACGCTCTGGTCAGTTTGCCGCAAGTGCCTACCCGTTTAACACAATCGGTTATCCCCATTGGAGCAGTGCTTTTCATTATCGCCGAGGCGCTTGGAATACCAAATGTATTAAGGGAAGCCAAAAAGCCTGACGGATTTGCCGATAATGAATTTCCGGCCGAAGCGGATACTCAAGCGGACGCGCTTACGGAGGTGCCCCGAAAATGACCCTCTTTTTGATGCTTATCGGTTTGTTCGCCCTGATATTCATTAACGTTCCGATTGCCGTCGCTTTGGCGGTGGTGGCTGTTGTGGCCATGGTTGTAACCCAGGGCGTGGATATATTGCCCAATGTGGCATTGGTGATGTTTGATGGGGCCACCAAGTTTCCCCTGCTGGCGATTCCCCTGTTCATTTTCGCCGGCGCCATCATGAACACCTCCGGAATCTCCAAACGACTGATCGCATTTGCATCGGCCTTATTCGGCTTTATCAAGGGCGGTTTGGCCATGGTAAATGTGGCGGCCTCGATGTTTTTTGCCGAGATGTCCGGATCCGCAGTGGCCGATGTGGCTGCTCTGGGCTCCATTCTCATTCCGGCCATGAAGAAAAGGGGCTATCCGCGCGGTTTTGCTGCTGCAGTGACCTCTTCGTCGGCGACGATTGCCATTATCATTCCCCCCTCGATTCCCATGATTCTTTATGCGGTAATGTCGGACAGCTCCGTGGTCCAGCTTTTTGTGGCCGGCATCGTGCCCGGTGTCCTGGGTGGGATCCTCATGATGGGCGTATGCTATTGGTTTGCCGTGAGGTACAATTATCCGGTGGAAGAAGTGTTCCAGCTGAAACGCCTGTGGACCACCTTTAAGCAGGCTTCCTGGGCATTTTTACTCCCGCTCATCATATTGGGAGGGATCTTCGGCGGTGTCGTCACTGCGACCGAGGGAGCCGGACTGGCCGTAGCTGCTTCACTTTTTATCGGCGGCGTCATATACCGCGAACTCAACTGGCAGCATCTGCGCAGCGCTATCATCGACGGCGGCATATCCACGGCAGTGGTCATGCTGCTGGTGGCATCATCGGCGCTGGTGGGCAACTATCTTACCGAGCTTCAGGCGCCGCAGAAATTGGCCATTGCGATTACGGAATTGACCAGCAACCGCTACCTGGTTCTGGCGCTGCTGAATGTGTTTTTCCTGGTTGTCGGGTTGTTTTTACACTCGGCCGCCGCAATTATCCTGGTGGTGCCCATCGTGATGCCGCTGGTCAATGCGGTCGGCATCGATCCGGTTCATTTCGGGCTGATCGTGACCCTCAATCTGGGTATCGGCCAGCAAACCCCGCCGGTAGCAAGTGTGTTGATCACCGCCTGTTCGGTGGCCAAAGCGGATATCTGGGAAGTCAGCCGGGTTAATGTCTTTTATGTAGCTGTCATAGTGGTGGTGCTCCTGTTGATCACCTATGTGCCGATTATACCGATGTCGCTTGTAAGACTATTTTACGGTTAGATCAGAAAAGTAAATCCTTTCCTTTGCGGGCAGTTGATATTTTATCTGAGCCCCGACCTCCTTTCTTGACATGATATCCTATGATAGCCATACTTGTTCTCAGGACAAGCAAGCTCATATAATTCATAAAATTGCATCGTAAGGCGGGTGGTCACATGAAGCTGGACAATCTGAATCTCAGCGGCGACTGGCATGCGGACTTGGCAATATTGGAAAAATTCAGTCGGGATATGAGTGCCTACCGGATTTTACCCGCGCTGGTAATTGAGCCTAAAAACGAAGAAGATGTCCTCCGGTCGCTGCAGTTTGCGCGCAACGAGGGGTTAAGCATTGTGTCCCGCTCGGGGGGCAGCGACCTCAGCGGCGCCTCCATCGGGCCCGGGATCATCCTTAATTTTAAAAAATACCTTAACCGGATAGTGGCGGTGGGCGAAGAGAGCATTGTTCAACCGGGAACTATCCTGGACCATTTTGTCAGACAATTACCGGCGTACAATTTAATGCTGCCCGCCGTTCCTTCGAGCAGCGCCCTTTGCGCCCTGGGCGGAAACGTGGGTACGCGCTCGACCGGACCCCGGACCGCCAAGTACGGCACCATTGATGCATTTGTGACCTCTCTGAAGTTTATCACCGCCCGGGGAGAAGTGGTCGACACGTCCCAATCCCTACCCGATGACCTGGCGGCTGGACTGTATCGAATCCGGCAAAAATTTTTAGGCGATAAACTCAGCCGCGGAATTGTTGAGCGGAGACCGTTTATCGCCGGAGGCTATAACCTGAAGGCCTTCACACAATATACTGATATGCGTGAACTGGCCACTCACCTGCTGGTCGGCAGCATCGGTACACTGGGGCTTGTAACTGAAATACGGCTCAAATTAATAAAGCAGCGGCCCTCAAAAGGAACCCTGGTGGCGCACTTTAGGGATTATGCTGAATTGGCCGAGGCCGTGGTACGCTTAAAAGCGTTGGAACCCGCCGCGTTGGAATACTCAGACGCCTCCTGCGCCGAGCTTGTAAATGGCAAAATCCTCAACTTGGAAGACCCGGTCATTATCGGCACTCTCGTAGCGGAATTTGACGCCTCCACCGAGCAAGCGCAACAGGGTCGGGAGATCATCGAAACCTACGATATCTCCCGCTTGTGGAACATCCGCACCGGAAGCCCGAAAGAGGCGGCCCTGTGGGAGGATCGCCGCCGGATTCAGCTTTCTCTATTGAAGTACTGTCGTGAAAAAAACCTGTTGTTGACGCCTGTTATCGATGACATCGCTATTCACTTGAAAGATATCGGTCAGGTGCTTCAGGAGCTCGAGGAATTGATGAAACGGCTGGGCCATGAAGTTTCCTTTTACGGACACCCCGGGTTCGGCAGTATTCACGCCAGGCCTTATTTCGATCCTTCCAAAGGCAACCTGGCAGCACAAATCGAAACAGTTTCAAAAGAAGCATTTAAGATCGTGCACAAATACAACGGCACCCTTGTAGGTGAGCATAATGCGGGGCGTTCCCGTTCGGTCTACCTCGAAAAGGAACTGGGCGCAGCCTACACCTATCTGCGTGAGATCAAAGAACTGTTCGATCCCGAAGATTTATTAAACCCCGGGACTCTGTTCGACACGGCTCCCATATGTACCCACATGGATTTTAAGGTTCGCTAATCGCGTCCGGGGCAGCTTACCCCAAATTGTTCCACAATTTTATATCCCGGAGGTCACTTACAACTCGCTGCTTCTCAAACAATTTAATACAGACATCTATCTTCAGGCTGCCCGATACAGGACTCAGTATGCCACCATATATTGTATTTTCCTTTATAAAACACACCTTCTGTTGTGTTTTTACTTTACAAGCACCCAACTTCTTGCTATTGTTTTTCGGATTTGTTAAGTGCCGATTTTCTGTGAAACAATCGTAATCCATTGGTTTTCAGGGCAGCGCGGCATGGCAAACGACGTTTAAGGAGATTCTCGTTCATGAAACTTAAAAAACTGGAAATTACAGGCTTTAAATCTTTCTGTGATAAAGCCAGAATCGAATTTCCTGAGGGTGTATCCGCCATTGTCGGCCCTAACGGCTGCGGCAAGAGCAACATTGTTGACGCGCTGCGATGGGTCATGGGCGAGCAGAGCGTCAAGCAGCTTCGCGGAAAATCAATGGAAGATGTCATCTTTTCCGGAGCCCGGGGCAAACCACCCCTGAACATGGCGGAAGTATCCTTAACCCTTTCAAATGATAATGGTTCTGCACCCGAGGAGCTAAAAGATTTTACCGAGATCATGCTCACACGAAGGCTGTATCGCTCCGGCGAAAGTGCCTACCTCTTGAACAAACAGCCGTGTCGGTTGAAAGACATCCACAATGTCTTTTTGGGCAGTGGCATGGGTACAAAATCCTATTCCATCATACAGCAGGGGAATATCGGGGCCATTATCGATGCCGGTCCTGAGGAAAGACGCTATTTTATCGAAGAGGCGGCCGGAACGACCCGGTTTAAAAATCGAAAAAATGAAGCGCTGCGCAAAGTCCACTCGACAAATCAGAACATGCTCAGGGTTTCCGACATTATCGCCGAAATTAAACGGCAAATGACCGGCCTCAGACGTCAGGCACGCAAAGCCGAACGCTATAAATTGCTTCAGCAGCGGATCAAGGAGCTCGATATTGACCTCGGGCTGCGCCACTATGCCGATCTCACGCTGCAGATCAACACGACCGACGAACTGCTGCGAGAGCATAAAGACGCCGACATCGGGCATGTTTCCCGGTTAAAACGGCTCGATTCCGCCGTCGAAGAAATCAAACTGAAGCGCTGGCAAAAAAATCAGGAAATTGCGGATCAAAAATCCAGAAAATTCGATCTTGTTCGCAACATCGACCGAGCAGAGAACGACCTTAATCACCTGCGTCAGGAAATTGACCGTCTCAAGACCGAGGCAAACGATCTCCAAATTGCGCTCCAAGAGCTGAGTGATAAAAACCAGAAGATAGCCTCTGAAATAAATCAAGCAGAAGAAGAAAACGTCGATTTAAATACAAGGCTGCTGACTGTCCGCACCGATCTAAAACAGGAACATGCGGCTGCCGCAGAAATTAAGTCCCAGTTAAGCGCACTGGAGCAAGCGCTTGAAAGAAGCAAATCCGCCCTGATGGACCGGATAACAGAGGAAGCGCGCTATAAAAACATTTACCAAAATGCTTCGAACAATAAAGAAAGCCTCAAACGAAGGCTGAAACGGGCTGATGAGGAAGCCGTGCTGGCAAAGAAAAAAGTCAACAATTGTCATACCAGCGAAGCCGCGGCCCGGGAAGAAGTCACAAGATTAAAACAGGAAATTGAAGATCTTGGCAATCGACTGGAAAGCGTGCGCCGGCAGCACGATGAAAAGCGACAAGCACTCGGCCGCCAGGTGAAACAGGTGCAGACCATTGAACTCGAGCGCAACAAAACCAAATCGAAATTTTCGACTTTAAAGAAAATGGAAGAAAATTTTGAATGGTATCGTGACGGCGTCCAAGCAATAATGAAAGCTCAAAACCTGACAGGCGATGCAGAAACAAACAGCTCGCAAGAACCTGTTGCCACGACTGAAATAGACAGGCTGCAGACAGGTGCGATCATTGGTTTGCTGGCAGATATTCTTGAACCGGAGCCGTCTTACCAGACGGCAGTGGAAGCGGCACTCGGAGAATCATTGCAGCATATTATCGTCAATCAACCCGAGACAGGCGTGCTGGCCATCGAGTATCTGCAATCTAAAAACGCCGGGCGCAGTGGTTTTATTCCGGTTGCCGCAGTCGAGAAAATCAGCGAAGATCTAGGGCTCAAAGCCGATGTCCCCAACAATCTTTTGCGGCACATTAATATTAAACCCGGTTACGAGAAAATTGTGGCCACATTTTTAGAACATGTTACTGTGGCCGAAGATATCCATGAAGCCTTACACCTTTTCAACCAGAATGGCGCCCGTCTGACCATCGTCACAAAAGAAGGCGACATGATCTCCCGCCAGGGTATCATGATCGGCGGCAGCAAGGAAAAGCTTTCCGGAATACTTGCCAAAAAACAGCAATTAAAACAGCTCGAAGAGCAGATCAAAGTATATGACCGGCAATTGGAAACCGATCGCGCCGCTCAAAAAGCGCTGGAACTGGAAATGCGCACGATCGAAAGCGACCTGCAAAAATTGATCGAACACGAGAAGTTGACAGAGGATCAGGGCCTTGAAGCTGAAAAAGAATTATACCGGACTTCGCAGGAACTGAAGCATGCCCGGCGTCATATGGAAATCACTGAACTGGAACAAGAGCAGTTGCTGGGTGAAGAAAGTGAAATTGATGACGAGATCGCCAAATATAACACCGTTTTGGCAAAACTGACCGATGAAATTGCCGGGGCCGAGAAGCAGGTCGCTGTTAATACTGAACAGGTCGGCTCTGTCGCATCACAATTGGACGAATACAATCAAAAGGTTGTCGATCTAAAACTCAATTTGACCGCATTAAACGCCAGATTGGAGAACAGCAATAATACGCTGCGGCGGCTGAAAGAGTTTCAGGAAGACGGCGAACTCAGAAAAAATCAGATCAGCGAAGATATCGTCCGCAAAAACCAAAAAGCAATATCTGCCGAAGGGAAAACAGAAGAACTTAATGCGGCGCTTTCCGGTATGTATGCCGAATTGAAACGCCATGAACAGGATCTTGAGATAAATGAAGCAGACTTTAATGCCATTGACACCGAACTGAAAGATAACGACGAAATCATATCCGAATTGCAGAGCAAAAGAGGAAAAATTCAGGAGAAGACCCGCCTGCTTGAACTGGAGCAGACCCAACGTCGCGTTCAACGCGATAACATCGCCAACCGCTTGGAAGAAAACTACAACAGTCCTTTTTCAGGTTATCGGACACAGCTCAGGGATATTCTGGAACAATGGCAGTCCGGCCCTGTTGCTGTGTCAACCGATGAACTCGAAGACGAACTGGCCCGCCTGCGCCAGAAAATTGCCACCATCGGTGACGTAAACCTCGGTGCCATAAACGAATACGAGCAACTCAAATCCCGCTATGATTTTCTGCGCGAACAGCATGATGATCTACAAAAAGCCATTGTCGACCTTCACACGGTGATCAAGAAGATTAACAAGATCACCCAACAACGCTTTCTTGAGACCTTCAATCTGGTTAATGAGAAATTGGCCGAGGTGTTCCCGCGACTGTTTGAAGGCGGTTCGGCCAAGCTTATTCTCAACGAACCGGACAATCCTCTTGAAACAGGCGTCGAATTTATGATCCACCCACCCGGAAAAAAACTGACACGAATGAGTTTGCTTTCCGGTGGAGAAAAAGCCCTGTCGGCGATTGCTTTTATCTTCTCGCTGTTCTTAATCAAACCGACATCATTCTGCCTGATGGATGAAATCGACGCACCGCTTGATGAAGCGAATGTATTCCGATTCAACGATCTCTTGAAACTTATCGGAGAAAAGTCTCAAATCGTAATGGTTACCCATAACAAAAGGACGATGGAATTTGCAGACACACTATTCGGGATTACCATGGAACTAAAAGGGGTATCGAAGATCGTTGCAGTAAATTTTGATGACCAGCCAGACCTGAAACCATCACTCGGATTTTAATCGCCCGCACTTTCAGGATTGGGCTGTTAAAATTTCCATAATTGTAAGCTAAAGTTTGATGTGATCAAAAGTGACGAATGTTAACGAAACCGGCGGCCTGTTTAACCGGTTGCGTCGGGGTTTGGCCAAGACGCGCGACCTACTCACGACCGATCTGGATGAACTCTTTACCCGCAAAAAGCAGATCGATGATGATCTCTTGGAAGACCTAGAAGAGATTCTCATCACCTCCGATATCGGTGTCCAGACCGCCATGGATCTGATCGAGCGTGTCTCGGGAAAAACATCAACCATTGACAATGCAGCGACCCTGAAAACGGTCCTGAAAGATGAAATTCTCTCTTCGTTGCAGGAACGCCAGACCAGGCCGGCCGAAATTACGACCAAACCTCATGTAATAATGGTCATCGGGGTCAACGGTGTCGGCAAAACGACCACTATCGGAAAATTGGCGGCAAAATATTCGGCGGTCGGTAAAAAAGTTCTTATTGCGGCAGCCGACACGTTCAGGGCCGCGGCAATCGAACAGCTGGCCATATGGGCGGAGAGAGCAGGGGCTGATTTCGTTAAACACAAAGATGGTGCAGACCCGGCGGCGGTTGCCTTTGACGGCATCGAGGCGGCGAGAGCCCGCGGTGCGGACGTAGTGCTAGTAGACACCGCCGGCAGGTTGCACACCAAAGTCAATCTGATGGAAGAATTAAAGAAGATAAAACGGTCCGTCTCAAAAAAACTGCCGGACGCTCCCCATGAAATTTTGCTGGTCCTGGACGCCACCACCGGGCAAAATGCGCTCTCCCAGGCCAAGATGTTCGACGAAGCTCTCAAAATCACCGGCATCGCCCTGACCAAACTTGACGGCACGGCCAAAGGCGGCATCGTTGTCAGTATCTATAATTCTCTGAATGTCCCGCTGCGCTACGTCGGCGTGGGAGAAAACATCGAAGACCTGCAGGATTTCGAGCCGCGGCAGTTCGTGGATGCCCTTTTTTAGCTCCGCGATAGTACGGTCCACAGGCGGGGTTAACAACTGGTTTATTTAATGGTGGATACGGATAGAACTCCGCTATCGTCTGGATCTTTCTTACCGGTGTTCAGATTGCAGACTTTTTGTACTTATTCAGAGGGTTTGTTTCACCGCCCATTCGCTACGCTCATTCGAGCCGCAAAGTTCGCAGAGGACGAGTTTTTTATTCCTTTTCGCTGAGAGGGCGAAAAGGAATAACCTCAAGCCCTGACGGGCAGAATTAAAATGCATTTAAATTGCCGTAGGCATGGTGGTTTTCATTTGCCGGCGTCTCAGCGGCAAATGAAAAAGAAAATTCACTCTGCGCCCTCCGCGACTCTGCGGTGAATAAATTGTCAAATAAACGGTGAGACACTAAGATATGCACCCTGAATAAATATGACTCTTTTACCTTCGGCCGGTGTCTTTACTTTCTCTTCGTTTTTAAAGGTAATCTTGCCGTTTGCTTCTTTTCGTCTTTGTCTCGTCCTTTCTTTCCTGGCGATCTTCGCGGTAACGGTTTTTTCTATCCGGATCTGAATCACCTTTCTTCTCCCGGTCTTTGCCGTCTTCTTGGCGCCGCTCTTTTCTTTCTTGTTTTATTTCCCTTCTGGTGTATCGATCCCCGCGAGAATCATAATACACATCATCTTCAATGTCCTCGCCTGTGCCTGTTTTATCTGAGGCTTTTCCACTTTCCCCGGCATCCGTTCGATTCAAATCCTTTTGTTGTTTCTGATTCGCAGGCGGCGCTGTACCATTTTTGTAATCCATAATATCGATCAACTCGACCGAGGGCGGCGGAGGGTTTTTGGAGATATGCACGACCCCTTTCTCGTCCACCCACGAGTAAAGTCTGTCTGCATAACCATTCAGGGTCCAAAGGCTTGACAGGCATGCCATGCAGAGGATTATTATATAGGATTTCATTTAGCCAGCTCCAATCTGAGAGGTATTTTCGATAAGAAAATATACTAGCGGAAATAACCGCTTCACGAATGAATTACGAATCCCAATTGTAACTATTGTATCAACCGAAATTACATAACTCATCTTATGTAACAAAGAGGGCGAGATCATCAAATAGAATCTTTTTCACAATCATAAAGTAGTGTTTGCCCACGACAGAAGATGCAACCTTAAATGCTTTCAATTTTACCTATTGTACTTTAACATTTGAACTTTTGGCGTCCAGCATTTATTTGCAGAACTATCGGGAGCAAAATAACGCTTAAATGCCGGGACTAATATGTGACTTGAAATCCGCTATACTCCCCGGTATACTCCTGCCACTGCACGTCTACATTATTGACCATCGCCCGACGCGGACCCTGCCGACACCAGGCCAGTACTGCTTCGACTTTATCTTTTTCGCCCTCAAACACTGCTTCAACCGAACCGTCGTGTTTGTTGCGCACCCAGCCGAAAACTCCTTGCCTCTGCGCCGCACGCTGGGTTTCCATTCTGAAAAACACGCCCTGCACGATACCTGTTATAATTGCGTGGGCTTTAACTTTCTCTACCATGATGCACCCCTTTGTTTTACCCAAATCGAGCCAAAAAGCTCGATTTGGATTTAGGTTTTGAACGCCGATAATTAAATGCCTTCTACAAGGTTCGCACCCAATTTTTGCAATAAACGCGTTTTATAAAAGGTGTCCTGTTCAGGGTTTACGGATCAAGCGTATCATTCAGCTCAAATCTTGTCGGCAAATCGAAATCGATAATTCGCCCGGTTCTTGAGGATGAAGCTTGAGTGTCATGTTTAACCCACAAGCCTTCGGAGTCCGGCTTCATCTATAACCTGCACGCCCAGTTCTTTTGCCCGCTGGAGCTTGGAACCCGCTGATGCGCCGGCAACCACATAATCCGTGTTGCGGCTGACGGAACCGCTGACTTTACCACCGGCCATCTGGATCATCTCCTTGGCCTGGCTGCGCGTCATTCCCTCTAAAGCACCGGTCAGCACGAAGATTTTGCCCTGCAGCTGCTCACCTTTTTGGCCGGCTTCATATCGTACCTCAACGCCGCATCGCAATAGCGCCGCGACGGTTTCCCGGTTTTCATGCTGCTTGAAGAAATTGACGACACTGGCGGCCACCGTGGGACCAATGCCTTCGATAGCCTCCAGTTCATCTTGTCTTGCATTTGATAGACTCCCCAGACTTCTGAAATTCTCCGCCAGAATTTTGGCAACGTGCTCGCCCACGTGACGCACACCCAGTGCATAAACAAAACGCTGAAAACCGATTTTTTTACTTGCTTCAATGGCTTCGATAAGATTCTCAGCCGACTTGGAGCCCATGCGTTCAAGATTTTCAACAGTTTTTTTATCGACCCGAAATATGTCAGCGTAGGATTTGAACAGCCGCTTGTCAACCAGCTGTTCAACCAGCTTGTCCCCCATCCCGTCGATGTCAAAAGCATTTTTGGAAGCAAAGTGCTTAAACCGCTCTTTTACCTGGGCCGGGCAATTGGCGTTGATACACCGCTGTGCGACTTCACCGGCTTCGCGCACCACCGCTGCACCGCAAACCGGACAGCCGGCCGGCATTTCAAAAGTTTTTTCGTTTCCCGTGCGTTTGGTCGGGATAACCTTGACCACTTCGGGAATGACATCTCCGGCCCGCTGCACCAGAACCGTATCACCGATGCGGATATCCTTTTTTTTGATTTCATCTTCATTGTGAAGCGTCGCCCGACTGACGGTGACACCGCCGATTTTCACCGGCTGCAGGTGGGCAACCGGGGTTAAAGCGCCTGTTCGTCCGACCTGCACTTCAATATCCTGTATTTCGGTTGTAGCCTGAACAGCCGCGAACTTGTAAGCGATCGCCCAACGGGGGCTTCTGGACGTGCTGCCCAATTGCTGTTGATTTGCAAGACGGTCGACTTTAATGACCATGCCGTCTATCTCATAGGGCAGCGTGTGGCGCATTTCCCGCAATTCCCGGTAAAACGCCATGACCTGATCGATCGTAATTTTGGGCTGGATATGCGGGTTGATTCGAAAGCCCAGCTGCCGCAAAGTATTAAGCAGTTCCCAGTGGGAATCGATGTCCAGATCGGCGACCAGGCCGACTCCATAAAAAAATATCTCCAGCGGCCGCCGGGCGGTGATGCTCGAATCCAGCTGCCGCAGCGATCCGGCCGCCGCATTGCGCGGATTGGCAAACGGCGGCAATTCCTGGTCGAGACGTTCGCGGTTCAGCTGCCTGAATCCATCATGCCCGATAAACACCTCACCCCTGACTTCAATCAGCGGCGGCATCGTTCGCTTTTCAGCACTGTGAAGAATAATGGGTACCGATTTGATGGTTTTGACATTGGCGGTGATCAACTCACCACTGATACCGTCGCCCCGCGTGGATGCCGCCGTCAGTTTCCCGTTTTCATATACCAGTTCAACGGCAAGCCCGTCCAGCTTAGGCTCTGCCGTATATACAATTCGATCCTCTCCATCGATTTGTTTGCGGACTCTCTCATCAAAGGCGATAATATTCGCATCTTCAAAGCCGTTGTCCAGACTCAGCATGGGAACTGAGTGGTTCACGGTTTCAAACTTTGAAAGCGGCGGGGCGCCGACCCGCGCGGTGGGTGAATCGGCACTGGAAAGCTGCGGCCATGCGGTTTCCAGCTGTATCAATTCCCGCATCATCCGGTCATATTCGACATCGGATATCTCCGGATCATCCAAAATATAGTAACGGTAGTTGTGCCGGTGAAGAGACTGCCTTAACACCTCCACTCTATTGACGATCGACGGTTCTAAGTTTGTTGACATAACTGCCTGATTACCTCGCATACGCTTTGGCGTCCCTGCTGAAAGCGTTCATCCTTAAAACCGGGGTGCCACTTAAGGGTTGACAGTTCATCCGACACCACCACGATCCCGCCCACCTCGACATGGCGAAATCGACCCACACTAAACAGTGCCGAAAGTTCCATTTCAACGGCCACAACACCGGTGCTTTGATAATGACTGACCTTATCGGGCGTTTCCCGGAATATGGCGTCTGTCGACCATAACCGACCCTCGTGAAAAGCAATATCTCTGTCGTGTAAGATGGTCTTTATCGAGTCGATTGTTACGGGGGACGGACGGACGACGGAATCTTGCGACTGCCCATAATGGATGGAGGTTCCTTCATCGACGACCGCGGAGGTCGGTACCAGGATATCGCCGATTTTCACGTCCGGTGATATGGCGCCGCACCATCCGAAAAAAATGAAACTACGTGCTCCCCAGGCAATCAGCGTTTCAAGCAGCATGACGGCATAGGGCGCACCGACAATCGGACCGACAAATGACACATCCGGTTTATGATTTCCCGGGGTATACAATTTGCTGGTAAAAAGACGTTTAAATGTGGCTTGATCGATCTTCATCAGCCGGCAGAGCCGATGCATATCCCCGATGGTACCGATCAACACCGAAAGTGTTCCCGGATCCGGTGAGTTCATACCCTTTTCAGGGTTTATGATGGCATCATTGACAGACATTTATTCAAGGTTGCAAAGCAGATGGCATTCAACCGATCGGTTGATAATCGCGGTAAGATACGAATTATCTATTATGCCAATAAACATGGCGCGCCAGAACAATCCTCAGGTCCCGGCGCAGCCTTTTGTCAGGCCGGTTTGGCCAAAGTCTGCAGTTCGTCTTTTAGTTCATCAATGATATCATAAAGCCACATCAGGTCTTCAATGGTCAGTCGGCCGGCCTTGACCGGTGCTCTATCGCCCCCGTCCTTTTTTTTAAGGATTCGGGGGCCGATCTGCACCTTCGGCTCCCCTGCTCCGTATTGATTTATTGTAACAACCAGCCCGGTTTCTTCGCAGTTCCATTTTTTTAGAACTTTATCCAATTCAGGATCGTATGGCATTTCTTTCCTCCATTTTCACATCTTGGCGTTTTCTCACATGAAATTCAGATCTCACAGTCAAATTATTAGACGAATCGACAGACAAGAAATATAATTCCGACATAGTATAGCGATTTTCTGCTTAAATAGCCATAATCCGCAATTTGGTCAATTTTTTATTTTACACAATTTTTGAGGGTGCGAAACTTGAGATATTTAATTGACACACTCGCCGTTCTTCCTTATTCTCCGTAAACCAGCGCTTCAGGCCCAATGAAAGCTTAAATTTTATTAAATCCACATCAACGCCTGAATGATCTGTAAAAATATTCGAAATTAAGGGAGATAAAACCATGACCGACAGGCGGTTTGTGAAACACTGTACTACCATCGTCCTTGTTTTGACGGCGGGAGTATTAATCGGTTTAACAGCCCAGGCCCAGACTCAAAAAGCACAAACTTTAGAACCATTGAAAGTGGCTCTTTTACCGATACCCGATGTACTGCCGTTCCATTTGGCACAGGCAAAAGGCTATTTTGCCGACGAAGGTATTTCTGCACAGGGGCTACCGGTTTTCAGTTCCATCGATCGGGATCAGTTGATGCAAGCCGGACAACTGGATGCGATGTTGACCGAGCTGGCAACCACGGCCAATTTCAACCGCGACAAAGTACGGGTGAAGATCGTTTGCATTGCCCGTTCACCGCTTTCGGAATATCCGCTGTTTCGCATACTGGCCGCACCCGGCAGCGGAATCAAAACGGTTTCCGACCTGGAAGGCATGTCGATCGGTATCTCCAAGAATACCGTGATCGAATATGTGACCGACCGCCTGCTGGCGGCAAAAGGGCTTGATCCAAAAAAAATTGTAAAAAAATCGGTGCCCGTCATTCCGGAACGGTATCAATTGCTGCTTCAGGGACAGATAAAAGCGGCAACTCTTCCCGAGCCCCTTGCTTCTAGTGCACTGGCGTCCGGAGCCGCACAGATCATAGAAGATTCGAACTATCCCCAGTATAGCATCAGTGTGATCAGCTTCAGTGTGGCGGCCTTACAAAACAAGCCGGAAGCGGTGCGTGCCTTTGTAAAGGCATGGGACCGGGCGGTTGCGGATATCAATGCTGCTCCCGACACCTACCGTCCCTTGATGCTTAAAAAAATACGGGTTCCGAAAAATATAAGTGAAAGTTTCTCCATCCCCTTGTTTCCGAGAAGCAAAGTTCCGGACGCCGACCAGTGGGCGGATGTCATGGAATGGATGATTTCAAAAGGCCTGCTTGACAAGTCGGTGCCATACCCGGATTCTGTTACGTCCGAATATCTGCCATAACAGACGGGTAAACTGGCCGGCGCGAGCCGGGCTTTAGTAAAGAATCCTGGCCCAAAGGACCAGATTTTCGGTGATAGAATAAAAACGTAAAGAACCCGATCCCACAGGGATGTCGTATCACCCATATCGAATAAATGATTGAAGTTGCAAATTTAAAATTTGCCTACAGCGGGCATCCGCCGCTGTTTGATACTTTCGATCTTGCTGTCAGGCGCGGTGAAGCCTGGTCCATTATCGGTCCATCAGGTTGCGGCAAGTCAACCCTTCTTTACCTCTTGGCCGGCCTGAGGCGCCCTACGGACGGGACAATCCACATTGCCGGTGTGCCGGTAACCCGTCCACGGCCGCAAACGGGACTCGTCCTGCAGGACTATGGCCTCATGCCATGGGCAACGGTTCGTGAAAATGCCCGTCTCGGGTTGGCGATTCGCGAACTTTACGGTCCCGACGGAAGACATGCTCCGGCTGACGCAAAAATCGACAGGCAGATTGCGGATCGTCAAATCGATTACTGGCTGCAATGGCTCGGAATCGAAGGCCTCAAAGATAAATATCCTTCTCAACTTTCCCGCGGACAGCGACAGCGAACGGCCATTGCGCGCACACTGGTTCTGGAACCGGATCTGCTGCTTATGGACGAACCGTTTTCTGCACTGGATGCCCCGATTCGCATCGATTTACAAAATGTGATGACCGAATTTCGCCGGCAAGCAAAGTTGACAAGCATTACCGTCACCCATGATATTGAGGAAGCGGTCTTTCTGGGCCGCAAAATACTGGTGCTTGGCCGAAGCTGTAACCAAAATCCACACACGATCGACAACCAGCTTGCCGGCCGGATTGAAGCGCGCAACAGCCATCGCTTCCAGAAACAATGCGAAGAACTACGCAGCCTGCTCGGGAGGATTTCATGAGCCGCAGACTCAGCCCCAAAGGTGCCGTCATCGGATTCGTAATTTTTATCGTCATCTGGCAAATATTCGCCTGGATTATCAACCGGCCCATTCTGCCGTCTCCCGTAAAGGTATTGCCGATGTTCGTGTCTGCCTTGCCCGGTGACCTCGGGCTGCACCTGCTGGCGAGTGCCGGACGCGTGCTGGCCGCTATCTGTGTGGCGGTCGTGATCGCCGCACCGATTGGGCTGTTGCTGGGCCAATTGCCAGCATTGGATCGCGTGTTATCGCCGCTGATCGCCATTACCTACCCGATTCCAAAAATTGTTTTACTGCCCGTTATCTATGTTCTGATGGGAATCACGGACCTTTCCAAAATTTTTCTCATCACGCTGATCATATTTTTTCAAATTTTGGTGGTGGTGCGTGACGAGGCGGCGAACCTGCGTCCGGAATTAATCCTTTCTGTTCGTTCACTGTGCGCCGGTCGGCGCGCGCTCTTCCGATATGTGTATCTGCCGGCCTCTTTGCCGGCGATATTGACGGCATTGCGCATATCCATCGGTACTGCCATCGCTGTACTTTTTATCGCCGAACAATCTTTGACGACCTATGGATTGGGATATTATATTGTGGTCGAAACCTATCAGATCCTGCGGTATCCTGAGATGTTCACTGGTATTATAGCTATGGGCATGCTGGGCGTAACGCTGTATTTTATCGTTTCAAGCATCGAATTTCGCGTCAACCGTCACCTTTTCCTGGAAGAATAGCCGGAGCGCATCAAATGTTTTGCTATTATAGCGAGATTCTCTGATTACTACTGCGGTTCATCCCCATCATCCCTTGAGAATAGCGTGCATGTTATTTCTGTCAAAATATTTATCACCACAAAGACACCAAGACACAAAGATTTAAACTTTCCTCTGTTCCTTTGTGTTCTTTGTGTTCTTTGTGGTTAAATAAATCGATCTCGGGTAAAATTTTATCGGGATATTGAGAAAAAGAACTGATAATGACCGCAAAAAATAAAAACCCGATAGACGCCTGGCTTCTGGCGGCACGACCGAAGACGCTGCCCGCATCGGTCTCGCCGGTCATTGTCGGAACGGCTATGGCGGTTGCCGACGGCCGATTTGCATTTTTTCCTGCACTGGCAGCACTGATCAGTGCGCTGCTGCTGCAGATCGGCGTTAATCTGGCCAACGACTATTTTGACCATCAAAAAGGCATCGACACGGAAGAACGCCTGGGGCCGATTCGGGTCGCCCAAAGCGGCCTCATCCCGCCCGAGCAGGTGAAAAAAGCGATGATTGCCGTTATTTGCGGGGCCGTCGCTGTCGGCCTGTACCTGGTTTATGTCGGTGGATGGCCGATCTTTGTCATCGGATTGGCGGCCGTTCTGTCGACGCTGGCTTACAGTGGCGGGCCGTATCCCCTTGCTTCTCACGGTCTCGGCGACCTTTTCGTATTCATTTTCTTCGGTCCCGTGGCTGTGTGCGGTACGGTTTACGTACAGGCACGCCAGCTCAGCCCGTCGGCGATCTGGCTCTCGCTGCCGGTCGGATTTTTGATCACGGCGATTATTGTGGTCAACAACCTGAGGGATATCGCCACCGACCGCAAAACCGGAAAGAACACCCTGGCCGTCAGGCTTGGGGTTCGCTTGACACGCCTGGAGTACCTTCTTTTGGTTGTTGTTTCGTTTGCAATAACGTCGGGGCTGTTTTTTTCACAGGCGTTTTCAGCCTGGGTGCTGCTGCCCCTTGTCTCCCTGCCCCTGTTTGTGCCGTCCGTCCGAACGGTTTATACCCGCGAGGGCGCCGTCCTTAATCGTGCCCTGGCAAAGACCGCCTCCCTGACTCTTTTCTTTTGCCTGCTGCTGTCTGCTGGGCTTCTTTTATCATCTTGATCTAATAAAAAGAATCCACGCCCAATGTATCCGGTTTTCGATAATGCAATAAATAAAACCCCGGACTGATAGCAATTCAGCCGGGGTTTAACTTATGGACCCGTTCAAGTCTTATAAAAAAGATCGTATTAGGTCGCTATCTTTGAAAAATCGGCGAATTTACCGAACAGGGAGGTAATATGCCGCAAGAGAGTCAGGCGGTTTGCGCGCACTATCTGGTTGTCGGTCATGACCATGACACCATCAAAAAATGAATCCACAAAGCCGCGCAAGGATGCGATATCCCGCAGTGCTTGATCATACAGGCCCTGAGCCATTGCGACCGAGACTTTTTTCTCCACCTTCTGGAAGGCGCCGTAAAGCGCGGATTCGCTCTCGTGTTCAAATAATTTTTCATTGACCTCTCCCGGTTGTGCGCCAGCAACCCCTTCACCCGACTTTTTAATAATATTCCCAGCGCGTTTGAAACCGGCTACCAGGGTTTCAAATTCCGCCTGTGCCTTCATTGATTCCAGTGCCCGAACCCGGCTCCAGACATTGGGAACGTCATCGACGGATATATCTGTTACTGCGGCAATAACATCTTTCGAATACCTCTCCTCGGCCAGCAGGTGTGCGATGCGGTTTTTTATAAATCCGTAAACCTTTTCGCTCAGCTCATCGACACCCGGCGCGCTTTTCCGGTCGAATAAAGTCAAACTTTTTTGAATCAATTCTTCTAGTGAAAATGAAAAGCCCTTGTCCTGCATTATCTGTACGATTCCGATACCCTGTCGGCGCAAGGCATAGGGATCGGATGCACCGGTCGGAATCAGTCCGACGCTGAAGCAGCCGCATAAGGAATCGATTTTGTCGGCTATGCCGAGCAATGCCCCGGCAATGGTATCCGGAAGCGCGGCACCAGAGTAGATCGGTCGATAGTGCTCCTCGATGGCCGCGGCCACTGTCGGCAGCTCTCCGGCAACGGTCGCATACACTCTTCCCATAACGCCTTGCAGCTTCGGAAACTCTCCAACAACCTGGCTTACCAAATCCGCTTTGCACAGCCTGGCAGCTCGAGCCACCTGTTGCTTCAAATCTTCACTGCTCTCATCGGTTTCCAGTCTGAAATCGACGGCTGATGCCAGATATTCGACAATCCGACCGACCCGCTCCGTCTTTTCATACATAGTACCGAGCTGGGCTTGAAAAAGTACGCCTTTCAATTTTTCAACGCGCTCGTCATCGCGAACTTCAAGATCGCCGCGATAAAAAAACTGAGCATCGGCCAGCCGGGCCCGGATCACCCTTTCATGGCCTTTGGCCACCAATTCCATATCGCGAGCTTTGGTGTTATTGACGGAAATGAAGTACGGCATCAATTTATTGGTGTTATCTACCACGGAAAAGTATTTCTGATGCTCACGCATGGCGTTGATCAGGACTTCGTCCGGCACCTCGAGAAACTCCTGGTCAAAATTGCCTGCCACCGCAATCGGATATTCCACAAGGTTGGTGTTGATGTCCACCAGTTCTTCATCAGGCAGAATCTCTCCCTGCAATCGCTCGGCAACCGCTTTAATTTCACTCCGCAATTTCGTTTTGCGCTCATCCATATCAACCAGCACATGAACGGCACGCATGGCATCCACATAGTCATCGGCATGGGAAATTTTTATTTTGGCCGGTGCCATGAAATAGTGGCCTTGCGTGGTACGCCCGCTTTTTACATCGCCCACTTGAAAAGCGATTATGCTTTTACCCAGCAAGGCAACAACGCTGTGAATCGGGCGTGCAAATTCAATATCCAGATCGGCCCAGCGCATTTTTTTTGGGGAAGGCACCGCCAGGATAACTTCGGGAAGTATTTCTTTCAAAATCGTTCGAGTGGCCCGTCCGCGTTCGGTTTTTTCGACATATACATAAGTTCCTTTATCGGTTTCTTTGATTGCCAGTTTATCAACGGCCACGCCGACTTTTTCGGCAAACTTACGACCCGCTACAGTGGGGCTGCCACTTTCGTCGAAGCTGATTCTGGCCGGCGGGCCGATCACCTCAGTTTTTAGAGATTGTTGACTGGCAGCAACTTGCTCTATTTTTACCGCTAATCTGCGCGGCGTTCCGTAAATCCGGGCACTGCCGTGCGCGATACGCGCATCAGCCAGCTTATGCTGCAAAGATGAAGCTAGTGCCTCTAACGCAGGCTGAATATAGCCTGCAGGGATCTCTTCCGATCCGATTTCAAGTAACAGAGTATCCATATTCACCTCTAACCTAAAGTTGCAGGATTCTGGATGTAGAATGCACGCTGCACGCATCGCTTCTGCTTTTTGACGCTCACAATACGTTAGGCCCTATTTAATGAAATCACATCATGTTTGCACATGATTTATGCCATAGCCAGATTGAATATTTTAGGCATGCTACCCGTCGAGAGCCTCTGGGTCGAACGATCGATCTATATAGATAAGACAGAGCGAAGCGATACCATAAATCTTCAATCTTCAATCTTCAATCTTCAATTCCGGCTTATCCGGGTTGGGATTATATCCTGCATCGTGATTCCAGTGTCGTGCATCGTTGCATTTAGAATAAAAATTTGTGGGCGGCCAGTTGCAGTGAGAGAAGATACGTCGTCCTTATTTCTTCAGCAGCGGATAACCCATTTGTTCACGCTGATTTAAATAGGCTTCCGCACTCTTTCGTGCCAGGTTCCGAATACGGGCAATATAGCCGGTACGTTCGGTGACACTGATAGCGCCGCGAGCATCAAGCAGATTGAAGGTATGTGAACATTTTAAACAATATTCATAAGCCGGTAGAACAAGCCCATCTTCAATTTGTTGTATGGATTCGGCTTCATACTTGCTGAACAGGTCAAACAGCACCTTAACATCGGCCTTTTCAAAATTATACGTTGACTGCTCGACTTCCTGCCGGTGGTGCACATGACCGTAGTTCACCTCGTCAGTCCACTTCAGGTCGTATACGTTATCAACGCCCTGCAGGTACATGGCAATGCGCTCAAGGCCGTAGGTCAGCTCCACGGGTATGGGCTTAAGTTCTATACTGCCGGCCTGTTGAAAGTAGGTAAACTGAGTGATTTCCATGCCGTCCAGCCAGACTTCCCAGCCCAGACCGGATGCGCCCAGCGTCGGTGATTCCCAGTCATCCTCCACAAACCGGATGTCATGATCAAGCGGATCGACGCCAAGAACTTTAAGGCTCTGGAGATATTGTTTCTGAACGTCGGGCGGGGAGGGTTTTAAAATCACCTGATATTGATAGTAATGCTGCAAACGGTTGGGATTATCACCGTAACGACCGTCGGTTGGTCTCCTGGAGGGTTGCACATAAGCGACATTCCAAGGTTCCGGCCCCAGGGCTTTGAGCAGGGTGGTCGGATGAAAGGTTCCGGCCCCCACTTCAATATCATAGGGTTGCGCCATCACACAGCCCTTGCGGGCCCAAAATTTGTTTAACTCAAGAATAACAGTCTGAAAATTCATTTTTCCCCTCTACTCAGTTTAAAATACGCCCCATTCCATCAACCGGCTGCAAGAGGCTCTGTGCCGTTGCTTTAGGACTTGCGCCACATATGGTCATTCATCTTTGGACGAATTGGAATGCAGGATTAATCCGGCTGAATCGATGCCGGTTGCAAGCAGGCGGGCCTCCCGCCTCTCGGCAAGCAGACCTTCCCAGAGAGGTTTTAATCTGTCGATATCCTCAACCGCGCCCAGAGCCCATATACATCCGCCACCGCCGGCACCTGTAAACCTGGCGCCGCAGCTGATATCAACCGCTATATCGACCAGCTTTTCACCCATGACATCCAGCACTTCCGGTGTCATCTTGCGCCGATGGGCTGTCTCCATGTTCATCGCTTCGGCTGCACCTTTATAGTTTTTGCGAACCACAGCGTCAATAAACATTTTTGTACATTGGAGAATTTCTTGCCAGCGATCTCGCTGCTGCCCGCAGATAAATTGCTGCACCCACTGGCCATTGATGTTTTTTGATTCATGGGGCACCCCGCCGTAGGCCACCAGAAGGTGTCGCTCGAATTTTGGCAGATACTGCTTTCTGAATAATGCCTTTCTTTTAAACCCGGGACCGTTCAAATCCGGGCGCCAATGCCAGGCATTAACGCCTCCGAATGCAGCCGCCAGCTGATCCTGGCGTCCGCACGGCACACTGGCAACACTTTCTTCGATGGCATGCGCTAGCAGGGCTATTTTTTTCCTGGTGCCAGCGGTCAGAGGTGCTTTTTGTCTAGCCGCCAGAAAGGCAGCGACCAGAGCGACAGCGGCGGCGGACGAGCCGCCCAGCGCGCTGCGCGGAGGCGAAGCGGAATCTATATCGATGTGAACGCCCTCTGCATTGAAATAGGCTGCAACAGCAAACATGAGCCCCAGCGGATGGTTAAAAGGCGCCCGGTTGGCCGGATATTCAGCATCTTGAAATCCGCGGGAAGAAATTTTCACAACGCCTGTACGATAAGGCAGGAGCCGAATTTTTGTTCTGAGATTGATTGCAGCATTAAATGTGCAGGGCAGCTGATGCCGCAACGGATTATAAAAGATGGCCAGATCCAGAGTGCCGCCCATATCCACCCGGCAAGGCACGGAAGTCTCAATCGGCTCCTTCTCAAGCCGCTTGCGTAATGCATAAGTCATATTGGGCAATCCTGAGCAGGTGAAGATATGATGAATTCATCCGGTGTTTGGTGTTTGGTGTTTAGTGATTGGTGTTTCGTGTTTCGTGTTTAGTGTTTGGTGTTTAGTTCGGCTAAAATGCCTTTGTAACATGCAAGTGCAACTATTACAGGCAGAGCCAATCCACTTGCGGACTCAGGTTCTGAGGACCAAGTTTTAATCATCCAGCAGACCGGCTCAACGGGCAAATCCCGCCATGGCGGGACTCAACCGGCTAACCGGCTACCGGATCTGTTTGAGAAACTTCAAACTTCGGGGTTCCTTGCCCAGGTGATAGGGCACGAACGCTTCCAGAAATTTCTGACTTTCAGCTACGGCCTGGGCCGAGAAGCGGATTCTGCCTGCTTTGGACAAGTGCTCCTTTTCGAGCCACTGCAGCTGTTTGATGGTCCCGCGGGCCAACTTTATTCTTCCGGTCGTCGTACAGCGATCACAGACTAAACCGCCTTTTGTAAGGTCAAATTGAATCACATTGCCTGTCATCGCTTCCATTTCGCGTCTACAAACGCCGCACTGCTTCAGATTGGGGCGGTGACCGGAAATGATTAAGAATCGCATCTGAAACATTACCCCCAGTACCGCCGGTGTGGCAGATCCCTGATCCAGCTGCTCGAGAACATGTTGTAACAATCGAAACAGATCGATCTGGTTTTGCCCTTCTTCCAGCCAGAGATCAATCAGTTCGGCCCAGTAGCTTGCATAGGCTGTCTTTGTTATGTCGGTTCGAATCGAAGGCAGCGGTTTACTCAATGCCGCTTCCTGCAGGACCGGCAGGCCCCTGCCACGCCCGGCACTGCACACAATCCGTAAAATTGAAAAGGGTTCAAGAATACCGGAAAACCGTTTGGTGCTTTTCTTGGCAGATTTGGCTATCGCAGAGAACTTGCCTTTATCCCGGGTCAGGAAGCTCAGGATGAGATCAAAATCGCCGAATTCAATCCGTCGAAGTATGATGGCTGGATTGGAAAAGCTAGACATGCCCTTAACCCGGATGTTTTACACGTCTGTTTCGTCCGTTTACACGTCGGGCACGATTACGCTTAAGGACATCGACACGATCATGTATCATGCCGGTTAAATACCCAGCAGGGTCGTGGCGATCATAAAGTAAAAAAAGACACTGATAATGTCCATAGCGGTGGTAACAAATGGGCCGGTGGCGACCGCGGGATCGATATTGACTCTCGCAAATGCCATAGGGACAAAAGAGCCCACCAGAGCAGCCAGTGCCATTGAGGATACGACTGCAAGCCCTACCGAAACGGCGAGTAAATCCACCCGGTAACGAAACTGCGCCACCGAACCGATTAAAATCCCATACACAATGCCAAGAATGAAACCGATGGTCAGCTCTTTGAATACGACAGACCAGATCTCTCGGATACTGATCCGGCCGGTGGCCAGACCGCGAACGACGATGGTAGACGACTGCGTACCGATATTGCCGCCCATACCCATTATAACTGGAATGAATGCGGCTAAATATACAAACTTATTCAGGCTCCCTTCAAACTGGTTGATAATAAAAAATGCAAATAATCCCCCGAGACAACTGGCAAACAACCACGGCAGTCGGATTCTAGTGCTTTTTAAAATTGACTTTGTCTCTACAAATTCTTCACCCGCACCGGCCATTTTCAATATATCTTCGGTGGCTTCCCGTCTAAAAATGTCAATAACATCATCGACCGTGACAATACCGACCAAGCGGTTCGTCTCATCTATCACCGGTACCGCCAGAATATCATAGCGCGCGACGATTTTGGCCACTTCCTCCTGGTCCATATCGGTGCGCACGGAAAACACATCGGTGGTCATGAACTCTCTCAGAGGTGTCTCGGGCGGCACCACGACAAGCTGTCTCAGAGAACTGACACCGACCAGTTTGCCGTATTCATCGACGACATACAGATAGAACGGCATCTCAACTTCAAGATATTCTTTTTGCAGGGACTCAATGGCCTCCTTGGCGTTTACCTCCTGACTCAAAGCGATGAAATCCGGCACCATGATGCCGCCGGCGGTATCATTCTCGTAGCTGAGCAGGTCTTCAACTTCATCCGATCCCTCCTTATTCATTTTCTTAAGGATGACATCGGCTTTGTCCTCGGGTAGTCTCCTGAGCAAGTCGGCAACATCATCGGTGGGCATGGTCTCGAAGATTTCAACCACATCCTCGATTCTCATTTCCTCTACGATATCGAGAAATATATCTTCTTCAAGCTCGCTGAAAAGCACGCCTTTTTGTTCAATATCCGCAATCAGGTTGAAAAGCCGTAGCTGTTCTGAAAAAGAAAGGGAGCGGAAAACCATGGATAGATCCGCAGCGTGGGTTTTGTTGACAATTTTTTTCAGATGTGAGGTGGCACCCCGCCGATGTAATCTTTTGATACTGTCAACAAGTATTTTGTTGTTCAGATCTGCCTGCATAATTCTACCGCATCGCACAAAGCACGGAACGCAGAGCGCATTCAAGGTAGTTGTACATTTATTACCTGACCGCTTTTACCTGCAATTTCTACGGGCTTATTATTTAATGAAAGTTTTACTCCGCCGGCATTGCCGATAAGAATATTATAACCGGTGGTGGCTTCCAGTTCGATGTGATCTCCCGGATACAAGCTGTATTCACTCGGTTGCTGATCGTCGATGATGATTTTCATCCAGGTTTCTTCAGATGTTTCTATGCGTAATAGATATTTATCCGGTGTCTTTTTAACCGGTTCTTTATTCGGTTCCTGTTTCGATTCCTGTTTCGGTTCCTGTTTCGGTTCCTGTTTCGATTCCGGTTCCGGTTTCGGTTCCGGTTTTGGTCCCGGTTTCGGCGCAGGCGCAGGCGCAGGCGCTGCGACTTCACGGGTATCGATAGACTCCTTCTTTTCAATTTCCTTTTTGGGGGGCGAAACAGGCGTGGATGGGGCCTGCAAATACGGTATCGCCATAATGGACAATACCATCAGGCATAACAGGGTCGTGAGGGCGAGCATGAGTCGTGGCCAGAATTTTTTACTCGATCTTTTTAAATCGGCTTCGGATTCAGCAATCTTTTTGATAACAACCAATCTGGATTCGTAGAGTCGAATCGCCTCACCACCATCAGCTCCGATCGCTTTGGCATAAGCGCGCAAAAATCCCTTGACAAAAACTTCATCCGGAAGTTTTTTAAAATCTTCTTCTTCAATCTGAAGAAGTGTTTCCAACCGAATGCGAGTCTCTTTTGAAACCGTATCAAGGCTCAGCCCCTTTTCGATCCGAATTGCCTGAAGGTAGCGGCCGAATGAAGTGCTAATTTTATCATTATCCATTGTCATGATTTCCGCAGTTTATTGAGTATAAAGGCAAATGTAATCACAATTGCGACGCTTAACAAAACTAGTTCACAATCTTTATATGCGACCGATCCCGCAAGGCCTGCAACCACGAACTGTATTTCTCATCAACAATCTGACTGTAAAGTTTGCCTTGGATTTCCGTTTTAACTTCTTCCAAAGATTTCCCCCCGGATTCAACGATTTCGTCCACATAAACGATCTGAAAACCAAATTCCATCTCGAGCACCGGCGTTAAATCCCCGGCTTTCATATCTTTTATCAGCTCCTGCAGCCGGGGAGCAAGATCATCAAGTTTAAAAAATCCCAGGTCGCCGCCATCCACCTTTGATGCAGACGCTGTGAATTCTTTCACCACAGCTTCGATACTTTTACCACTTTCCAGTTCCAGCCTGGCGGTTTGCATTGTCTTCAATGCGATCTGTCGGTCATCATAGCTGGCATATGATGGAACACGCATGTGAATGTTACGCAGGTGGAATTTTTTCTCACCGGCAAACTCAGCGTTGTGGCTGTCGTAATACGCTTTAATGTCCTCTTCCGTAATGACGATCTTGGATCTGACTTCCAGATTAACAAGCTTTGCCCGTTGTATTTGCTTTTTGGTTTGCTCACGATATTGCTCATAGGTGAGACCCTCTTTGGCCAACGCTTCTCTCAGCTGTTCATCGGTAATGAACTTTGATTCTTTCAAGCGCTCGATAGCATTTTCAATTTCTTTATCACTAACCGATATCTTGAGCCTTTCTAATTCCTGATCGGTCAGTTTCTGATCGATTAGTTCCTTGAGTATTTTCTGCCGAACCTCGAACATCAACTTCTTTTCTACATCAATCGGGTACTGGGAAGATTTTATTCTTTCGAAGTAGGGCTTGGCGATCAGGTTCAATTCATACAGTGATATGACTTCATTGTTAACGATGGCCACAATTCGATCAACGATCTCGGCAGCAAGCGTACGCGTTGTCAGGCATATACCGCCAGCATACACTATTGCGTATAAAATGAGTAAATAAATAAAATGCCCGGGGAATCTATTCCGCCGCGAATGTCTCTGGTATTTCATGTCATTCAAGCTTAAATCGAAATCATCCGGTCCCTGCGGAACGATCCGCTAGGAGGAAAGAATTTTTTCCCACTTTTTCTGGTTGATTTCGATCTTGTATCGTTTTTGTATCTCCTCAATCCAGGATCGATAGATTTTCTCAGTTTTTTTTCGGCGTAAATGCTTGATAATTATTTCATCGATTTCTTTTGAATTCTCCGCCGGCCCGGGTTTTTGTTTGTCATGCCCGTAATTTTCTTTATAATATTTCGCTATTTCAGCGGGAGTAATAACAATCTGATCCTTTAATTCTTGTTCGACTAACTTTTCCATTAAAAGACGCGTCTTTATACCTTTTTTCCATGTTTTGTAAGAAACCGCATACTCCAGGAGAGTTTGCTCGAAAACTTCATCATCCGGGTAATCGGCCTTTATTCTGGCAATCGATTTTTCCACCTCCTCGTCGGAAACACTGATATTGAGCTCTCTGGCCCTTTCAAGTAAAATCAATTCTTCGGTCATCTGGTTAAACAGCCGAATCTGAGCTTCGCGGTAGTCCTCAGGATTCTGCATAATATTGTGCGGGTAAGCGGCTTTTGCAATTTCAAACGCTTTGTTAAACTCAACTTCCGTTATGACCGCTTCTCCCACCCGGATCAGGAATTCACCCTTGGCGGCTTGCTCTGAACCCGAACAACCTGCAATTGCTGCCAACAGTAGTAACGCTGTCAGAGATATGTAAATGGTGTATATATGCTTCATAACAAAAACCGGAAATTGCGCCGCATAGATGCTCAACCTGACGATTCGGTATCTAATTTAATAAGACAACCTATATTCATGTGAATAATCCCGGTCCGAAAAACCCGGCTTTGATTTCACCCCAGAGGGGTGGCGTTTACCTTTAGACTTCGTATGGAATGATGGAATGGTGGAATAATGGAATATTGGGTATATAAAACGGAAATTATCTTGATTCTAATCTCTGATTTAGAAAATGTAACAAAAAAAGATCTCATCCTTATGAGCCCATTATTCCAACATTCCAGTATTCCATCACCCCACGGCATTTGTCACCGGCATCCGCCCTGGACGGATTGCCTCTGCCCTGGCCTAGAGGACCAGGTTTTCTATATATAACTTGAGCCGGCGCGTCGAAGTTCCTAAACTTTTTCTATGGTTTAAACTTTAAATTGTTAACATGCTGTGCGATTTCTTTCAAGATATTTTTAACCTGTGCCAACCGGCCGTTTTTCTCGAGCGCTGCAAATTTCACCTTCAACACATGCTCGGGGGTGAACATGTATTTTTGCGGTTCAGATACAATCAAATCGACAATTGCCGACGGATTTTGCTGGTGTGTTGTCGAAAACGCCAGTGCGAGGTTTGAACCGTTCAGGTCCAGACGCCTTACCCCGGCTTTTATGGACAATACTTTGAGAATTATTTTTAAGAGAAGATTGGCCGCCTCTTCCGGCATCACCCCATACCTGTCGATACATTCGGCTTTAAATTCCGTGATTTCGCTTAATTCCGTCATCCGGGCCAGACGACGATAGGCCGACAGACGTTGATCGATATCCGGGATATACGCTTCCGGTATGTAGGCTGAAAGCTGGATGTTTATTTCCGGCGACAGCGTATCGCGCACCGGCTCACCTTTGAGTTCGGCCACGGCGTTTTCCATGAGTTTGAGAAACATTTCGTATCCGACCGCAGCGATGTGGCCGGACTGAGACGCGCCCAAAATAGTGCCGCCGCCTCTAATCTGCAAATCACTCATAGCAATTTGAAAACCGGAACCAAGATCACTGTGTTCCATCAGCACTTTCAAGCGCTTCTGCGCATCGCGACCCAGAAAAGATTCATGGGGAATAAAAAGATAGGCATAGGCCTGCTCCTCGGCTCGACCGACCCGACCCCGCAACTGATACATCTGGGCCAGCCCGAATTTATCCGCCCGATTCACCAATATGGTATTGGCTGAAGGAATATCGAGCCCCGATTCCACGATGGTGGTGCAAACCAGCATATCGCTTTCTTTATTTAAAAACCGCAGCATCACCCGTTCCAGCTGATCTTCATTTAAGCGACCGTGGGCGATATCCATTCGGACTTCAGGTGTCAGCCGCTTTAGGTGTCTGGCAATTTTTTCAATGCTCTCAATGTTATTATGGATAAAAAAGATTTGTCCGTCGCGCATTCTCTCCTTGCGGATGGCTTCGGCAACGATGGCATCATCGAATTCGGAAATATAGGTGATGATCGACTGGCGGTATTCCGGTGGGGTTGAAATGACGCTGATATCACGAATCCCCATCAGTGACATGTGCAAGGTGCGCGGAATCGGTGTTGCCGTCAGCGTGAGAACATCAACCGCCTTTCGCAGCGCTTTCAATTTTTCTTTGTGCTTGACGCCGAATCGCTGTTCTTCGTCAAGGACAAGCAAGCCGAGGTCTTTGAAAGCGACATCTTTGGAAAGCAGCCGGTGGGTGCCGATTACGATATCAATCTTACCCTCCTTCATATCCCGGACTATCCTGCGCTGCTCCCGCTGCAGGCGAAATCGGCTCAGGCATGCAATTCGCAGGGGAAAGCGCTTGAAACGCTCTGAAAAGGTGGCAAAGTGCTGTTCGGCCAGGACCGTTGTCGGAACAAGCACAGCCACCTGCTTCCCGTTGTAAACCGCAACAAAAGATGCGCGCAGAGCAACTTCGGTCTTGCCATAGCCGACGTCGCCGCAAACCAGCCTTTCCATGGGCGTCGGCCGGGCCATATCCTGCAACACATCATCAATGGCCTTTTTCTGGTCGGCGGTCTCCTCATAGGCAAACCCGGCTTCGAATTCGTCGAATTCTTCATCGATTTGATCGAATGCAAAGCCCTCGTTGAGCCTGCGTGCTGCATATAATTTCAACAACTCGCCGGCGATTTTTTCGGCCGATTTTTTGACTCTGGCCTTAATCCGGCTCCATGATTTGCCACCCATTTTGTCGATGACCGGTGCAACCCCCTCCACACCCATATACTTCTGGATCATGTTCATGCGATCAACCGGCAGGTACAGTTTATCTCCGTCCCGATAAATAATGAGTAGAAAATCATTGGTCGTACCGTTCAGTTGCAATTTGACGAGTCCTTCATAGCGCCCGATTCCGTGCTCGATATGGACGACAAAATCTCCCCGCTTCAGATCTTCGACAGCGATCAGTTCGGCGGGTGCCGCAGGTTCTGATTTCAGCTGCCGGCGATACCTGGTTCCGAAAATTTCTTCATCCGTGATAACAGCCAGGGCTTCATCCGGCCAGACGATCCCTTCCGAAACCCTGCCGATGACAACAAGTACATCACCAGGGTTGGTTTCTGCCCTGGACATATGAGCCAGCATGTGTAGCTGGATACCGTAGGGTATCAGCAGCGACTGCACCCGCTGGGCCCGGGTTTTAGATCGGCAAACAATAAAAATGGTGCATCCGGAGCGTCTTTGATCATTGATCCATTCGACAAGCGGTGAGAAAAGATTATCTTTCGGGCGCGCCCTATTCAGCGCCGAACGAATGCCCCTATTATTCTGCAGAGAAAAGCCATATTGCAGCGGCGATTCGCCCTGGATCTGCCTGCTTTTTAAAACGGGAAACATCCGCAAACGCAATGGTTTTGCATTTTCGATAATCTGCCGGACCTGTTTCCAGTCCAGGTAGACTCGCTCGGGTTCGACGCAAAGGCGTCCTTCCTGCCTGGCTTCATCGTAATTGTCCTGTATTCTTGTCTGCTCGTCTGCAGCGGCCTTTTCGAGCGCCTCGGCATCCAGCTGGATATAAAGCGTCTTTTCGGCTGCGTAGTCAAAAATAGTATCAAGCCGAGGATAAATTAAAGGCGTCAAACTTTCGGCTCCCGGAAAAACGCCTTCGTTTTTGATGCGATCGACGAGTTGCCGTACCCGTCTGGTCTGGACCTCCTGATGGGCAGCCTGACGGCGCACCCGGCTGATCACATCCACGAGATCATGTTTGTTGATGATGGCTTCTTTAGCCGGCAAGATAACCGCTTCGGAGACGTTTTTTACTTTGCGCTGGGATGCCGCCGAGAAAAATCGCATGGCATCCACCGTATCTCCGAAAAACTCAATGCGCACCGGGTTTGGGTACAAGGGTGAAAAGATATCGACAATTCCGCCGCGGACGCTAAAATCACCGGGTTCCTCTACGATTGCGGTGCGGGTGTAGCCACCGGCCAGCAATTTTTCTGTCAGGTGATCGCGCTCGCACTCTTCACCGGTCATGATCAACTCCGCATAACGACCAATTTCCTGCCGGGGAATAATTTTTTGCAACAATGCGTCCACCGGGGCGATGATGATAAAGGGCCGATCATCTGCCATGAGTCGGTACAGCGTTCCAATGCGCTTTGCCGCAGTTTTGTTATGGTAGGATACAAATTTGTAGGGTAAAATATTGTAGGCCGGAAAGTACAAAAGCCGTGATTCGAAATCAGGTAAAAAGAACAGCAGGTTCTCGAGCATGGCTTCTGCAGCTTTGGGTGACGGCACCATCAGCAAAATGGATAATCCTTGTTCGGTGAACAGCCTGGACACCAGGTAGGCTGCAGAGGTCCCGGACAGGCCGGTGCAGTCAATGCCACTGGGACGATCGGGCAGTTTGTCAATCAAATCCCGCAGCGATGATTTTTCTTGATTTTGGTTCGTAAACAAAGTAAATAAAGTATTTTTTTAGAAATTTAAATGCGACAAGATGCCGGCGTAGCTCAGCTGGTAGAGCAGCTGATTCGTAATCAGCAGGTAGGCGGTTCGAATCCGCCCGTCGGCTCCATAATAATTAAAGGGATTTCGGATAGTTATTCCGTAAATCCCTTTTCTATATTATGACGAAATCCTGCGTAAATCAAGGCAAATGAAACACTTTCTGCGTAATTTTTGCAGAAAGTTTAACCGCCAAGCAGCTCTTTTTGGTGCTCCAGGTGCTTTCTGAGGAATGATCAACAGCCGGTTGCATAATCAATTCCGTGCGAAAATTCCGATATTGATCGCGGGAGCCCCGGAACCGGTCCTGGCTTTGTATTCGGCAACAAGCTCTTTGAGTTCCTGACGTAATCCACTCGGCCTGACCCTCATCAATCCCTTATCGCCATAAGTGGAATCCTGAGCCTTACGAACCTTCGTGATCTCAGGTCGGCAATCCTGAATATCCTGAAGAAGCACTGATGTGGATATCAAAAGTTATCCGGAAGTGAGAGAAACATGTAATATATGGCAGTTGCGTTGCCAGTAGCAGATCGCACAGCCATCGATAGCATTGGATGACCCCTACATATAGTGGTCGCCTTAAAATTCAAAAGTGCAGCATTCAAAAAGGAGAGCGCACCTTTCTTAATCCCACTCCAAATTAAAGCATAGCAGGATGTTACACTCAGCCCACATACCCTTTTCGGTCCATTTGGGGTCTCTCAATCTTCCTGTTCCCTGATTGTCATATCCGAAGCCTATCTGTGATGTTACCCTATTTCACATACTGGCAAGAAAGTGCAAGTTCGAAAAAGCATCAAATTTGATCCTGATCCATTAGATATCACAACTTTTGCCTGAGTTTGACTATTCTCAATTAATCCGCACTTGGGTGATATTTAGTTTTTTGATACGATAACACATGGTATTTAAAAACGGATGACATTACATAGATGATGATATCCAGATCCGTATAATTCGTTATGCTTTAAGGTAAAACTATGGCAAATCCAAAATTATTTATTTCCTATAGTTGGACAAATCCGGACCATGAATTGTGGGTTCTCGATTTAGCGACAGAGCTAAGAGAATCTGGCGTCGATGTTATTCTCGATAAATGGGACCTAAAAGAAGGACATGATGCGAATGCATTTATGGAAAAAATGGTAAATGACCCCGATATCAAGAAGGTAGCTTTGGTTTGTGATAAGGCATATGCTGAAAAGGCAGATGGGCGTAGTGGCGGGGTTGGTACAGAGACACAAATCATTTCAAGCGAAGTGTATGCAAAACAGGATCAAGATAAATTCGTTGCCATTCTGAAAGAACGTGATGAAACCGGAAAAGCTTATCTGCCAGCTTACTATCGATCAAGGATCTATATTGATCTGAGTGACCCAGAAAGCTATGTTTCAAATTTTGAGCGACTATTAAGGTGGGTCTTTGATAAGCCGCTGTTCAAAAAACCTGATCTGGGAACTGAGCCTGCATTCTTAAAAGATGGAAGCGACTTAATTTCTTTAGGGACAACCGTTATATTCAAAAGAGCAATAGATGCCGTAAGGAACGATAAACAGTATTCCGATGCTTCTTTGAAAGAATACTTATCGGTTTTATCTTCTGGAATGGAGAAATTAAGAATAAAAGACAATGATGGGATATTCGACGATAAAGTAATAGAGTCCATTTCTTCATTTCTCCCATACCGAAATGAAGCCATCGAACTATTCTTAACGGTAGCGAATTATAGAGATAACAATGAAAGCCGCAGATCTATCCATAGATTTTTCGAATCATTAATACCCTATTTTAGTCCTCCCGAAGGCGTATCAGGCCCCACGGAATGGGATTTTGATAATTTTAAATTTATCATCCATGAATTATTTCTTTACGCTATAGCATCCTTCATTAGGCACGAACGATTTGAATCTGCATCCTATTTGATGCAGAATGAATATTATGTGCAGGGAAATTCAGAAAATGGCAGAGATGTAATGGTGCCGTTCAGTGTCTTTATAGACCGTTTGCAATCATTAGGGTATAGAAACGATCGTTTGAAACTAAAAAGGTTATCAGTAAGAGCGGATTTATTAAGTGAACGTTGCAAAGGAGTTGGACTTGAGTTTAGGCATCTTATGCAAGCGGACTTCATTTTATTTATGCGAGATCATTTAGATCATCCTGACCAAATGTTTCATTGGTTTCCTGAAACGCTTTTATACATAGGACATCACGGCACAGCTTTCGAGGTATTTGCCCGGTCTAAATCGTCTGCGTATTTCGAAAAAGCCAAAAAATTGCTTGGTATCCAAAATAAGGAAGACCTCACTCCGCTACTTGAAGCTTTTCAAAAAGATAGCCGTTTAGTACCGCGATGGAAACGTAAACCATTTAGCCCTGTGGGTTTATTAGGTTTTAATGAGATAGCAACCAAGCCCTGAGCATAACAAGGCAAATTCAGCCGACGCAAAACGCCGCGCGGCTGATTAGCAACATTATGTTATACGAAGGAGAAAGCATGCCAAGAGTATTCCTGAGCTACTCACATGAAGAGCCAGAACATGACGAGTGGGTTGTCAGCTTGGCAAAATTGCTGCGGGGGAATGGCGTCGATGCCTACCTGGATAAATGGGATTTAACATCCGGGCAGGATACTACCTACTTTATGGAATCTCAAATAAGGGATTCAGATTTTGTCGTCTTAATATGCACACCTTTATACGCTGAGAAATCCATTATTCCCCGTGGCGGCGTAGGTTATGAAAAGAACATTATTTCAGCAGAGATGTTGCAGGCAAGCGACTTACGGCCGAAATTTCTCCCAATTTTAAGAAAAGGGGATTTTGATAACGCCTTGCCAACATACCTTGGAAGCAAATATGCTATAGATTTTAGAAAAACTGCAAACGAAAATACTGCCCTTGATGAGTTACTGCGGGCAATCTACAAGCAACCGCATCCTGACAAACCAGCACTCGGCAGGAATCCCTTTGACAAAGATACCGGCACCGCGGTTATCTCGCCACCTTCAAAAACGGAGCCATCCATTGTCACCTCAAAAGTAGTTCAGCAAGATCAGGACGTGCACATATGGGCAAAGGAAGCATTGGGACGCTTTGAGTACCTTTGCGCGAACAGATTGAATAAAGAAAAGCAAAATCCTTTTGGTGACGGTTTTTGGCAAGCAAGCTTTGTTCTCTTATCAATGACCAATATCACAAGCTTGAGGACATTCCTTGAGAAGCTCAGAGCATCTGAGACCGGACGAACCGGCTGGGATGTGGGATGGGTCCCCACACGTACTGGAATTGCACCATATCCCTACCAAGGTGGCATTGAGGTCTGGTTAGCTGAAGATGGGGACCGAGGTCCAGATACATCCGACTTCTGGCGTGCTGAACTATTGGGCCGTTTTGCACTGTTTAGGGGATACCAAGAAGATGATCCGGAATTTCGAGAACGTACCAAAATGCCTGAGAAAATGTTGGATTTCTCTTTTGTCCTCTGGCGTGTATCAGAGGTTCTCCTATATCTAGAAAGTTTTGCAAGACAGATGGAAGTCAAAGACTCTAAGGCAATTCTTGAGATAACATGGAAAGGAATCGAGGGGCGAAGGATTGGCTACTATAAAGGGTTTGACAGGCTGTATCGAGAGTACATTTGTCACCAAGATACGGTTACTTCAACTTATGAGATTTCCAAATGTTCCGAAATAAAAAGAAGTTTGATACATGATGTTCATGAAATAACAGGTTCACTTTTTGAAGCCTTCAATTTCTTTTCCGTATCGGAGGAGCAAATCAAGGGACACATCCAAAGGCTTTTCGATCCCGAAAAAGAAGGCGTATAACCTGTCGTTCCAGTTGATGACGAAAGGACACGGCACAACTGAACTTTTCGTTAATTATTGGTGCTCTTTAGCAAGGCTGGAATTTTGATGGGTCCAAAAAACTTGTGATATCATCATCCACAGTTCTCAGAGCTTAGGAGGCGATATCTGCTATATATTCAAGTTTTTTATACTCACAAATATTCCGTGATATACAAATCGTATCAGTAGCAAATTTAAAGATTTTCAACTTGGTTTGCGGGAAAGTATCCTCCAGTTCGCAACCCTTCATTTAAAGCAATTAGTTGTATTTTCTATACCTGGGTTTTTCATGAAAAGGCCAATTGACATACTGCCACAATGTGTTACTTTCAATAATGATGGCTTCACGAAATAAATGGTGGACAACTCTGGAATTATCGTAAATACACCCCCTCTTATCTCCTCATTTCTGTTTTTTACTTCCTGTTCCTTCCGTTGTCTAACTTGCAAGCCTCATACGGTATCTTCCGATATCGAAACGCATGTTTGGTGCATACGTAGCGATAGCTTACATTTAGCGGTAACCAGAGTATGGATTATTATTCTATACATTCAGCGTAAGGAGGTATCAAATGCCTAAGTATCTTATTCACGGTAATTATATTGGCGAAGGGATAAAGGGATTACTCAAAGAAGGTGGCTCTAGTCGACGAGCAGCGATAGAAAAATTAGCAGCTTCGCTGGGCGGAACAGTGGAAAGCATTTACTATGCCTTCGGTGACACTGATGTTTACGTTGTTGTTGATATGCCAGACAATGTCAGTATGGCCGCCATGGCTCTTGTAGCTGGTGCCAGTGGAGCCGTCACAGTTAAAACGACGGTTCTGATGAGTCCCGAAGAGGTTGATGAAGCAACGAAAAAGACTCCCGATTATCGCCCGCCTGGACAGTAACCATCTCTGTGAGGCTTAAATCGTTGTTTTATTTTTAATTCAGTGTGTAAATGACAAAGGTAGGGTCAAAATTGGCTCTGCCTTTTTTTCTCGTGGTTTGGATTTCAACTTTGTAACATAGGTTTCCTGGCAGTTCTAAAACTTTGATATCCCAAACCAATCAATCGGATGGGTCACCTGGCGCTATCTGCTATTAATTGCAACTCACCGCATTATATAAAACTGTGTGATTACCAAATCTATCCTGTAATCTTCTTGCCAAAACCTTTACAGATCAGCATAAAGCTGAGGGTGTCAAATTATAACGCCATATCACAGCTGGCGTGACTATCACTATTTGATCTGACAATTTGATCAGCAAATCTAATAGAAAACCGGGATCATATTTTTGCCGGTTTTTATGTTTTCTGATGTGCTATTGAAAATAAAGAATGCGGTTTTTGGAGTATAAGTTTCTGGGTGCTAATAGCAGAAGGTTACAAATTCTTTAGTCACAGGATTTTAATCGAATTGGAGTTGTGGATGACACCTAAAAGAAATTGGAAGATTCAATATTGCAGATTTATAGCCGATGCAATTCGGCCAAAGTGGAGGTTGCATACCCTAATATGTAATGCTTGATAGAAACATGTTTGCAAGAATTTGCACTTACGATCGAAATACATTACATGATTTCATTTTAAGTTGATTTGGAATTTAATTGAAACGTCTATCCCATGAATAGCCGCTGAACATCGAGGGACTCACCAGCCGCCCTCAATAAAGGTAATTACCTGGTCTCGAAGGCCGACCTCTTTAAGCGCTGGAATGGTTTCCTCCATCATTTTTCTAGTGTTTTTTTGCTATTGTTCTTTAAGATATTTATACACGGTTCTCACCATTACTTCCATGCCGATATTAAGGGAATCTTCATCGATAAAGACCTAAACACTTGAATTGATGAATTGTAATATATTATCTCAAGTTTCGCACCTCTTAATAAGGGCTTACGGCTAACAATTATCTTCTATGTTTACTGCTTTGAAGTAGTAAAGGGCTCCTAATTATGATATATGTAACTATCCAATATAACGTTACA
>Ga0126332_10000071_pt1 | contig 41949 bp, 33 predicted proteins | sample InaspJWI42metaG_FD_94482 | JGI IMG/M metagenome (GOLD analysis project Ga0126332, IMG submission 94482) | Marine gutless worms symbiont microbial communities from Oahu, Hawaii - Inanidrilus sp. 2 OAHU.JWI-42 metaG | ecosystem: Host-associated > Annelida > Digestive system > Unclassified...
ATAACCCATATCGATTACATTCGACGCTGAGTTATGTCAGCCCGAACGATTATGAAAAACAATGTCTGGAAATGAAGGATGCCGCTTAACTGGGGTGTATCAAAAAGCTTGACCACGTCAGTTTAATCTTTACCTATATGAAGGCAGCCAAGAATGAAGCTCTGCCGAAGAGGGAGATATGGGGCCAGGCCCGAATAGCACTTAGTTAACAAATAATTATCATTGCCGCGAAAGCGGGCATGAATTCTCGAGTTAGTACCCGTCGGAGCTAGCCCCAAGCCCCCGAACCTTGGGCGGTTCGGGGGCAGGCCAATGCTCGCCGTCGTGATCCTAGCGATTCGCTTGCACCGAACCAATACTCTGTTCCCTTCGATCCGAGCAAAGCGTCTCGACGCCACTCAGTTTTTAAACGGAGCCGCGCTACGCCCCCGGGCGGAGAACAGCGTCCGGCATGCGCTAGCGATACTGCGTGCAACCGGTTCCGCATATTCCGGTCGCGTGCTAAGGTTGGTCGCGGGTAGTGGACGACGGCTTGTGCAACCATGAAACCAAGACAATTCTTCGTATCGATCGCGATCGTCGTGTTGTCCACGCTCGCGCTGTATCTGACGATCGCCTACCACCTGCTGCGGGATCCGGCACCACCGACGAAACCCACCGAACCCGTAAGCGCGGCGGCGCCCGCGGCCGGCAAACCGCTGGATACTTTCGATGCCGGGACAACGGCGCCGGGCGCGGCCAGTGCGCCATTCGAACGGCGCGCGGGCAGTCAACTAGCGGGTCGAAAACTACTGGAAATTTTCGGGCGCGTGTCCGATAGCGACGGGCAAGCGATCGAAAATGCGGTAATCGCCGAAGAACGTTACTTCGCCAGCACCCGCAGCGACCGCGACGGTCACTATCGAATCCTTATCGACCTGCCGCAACACCGCTACCCGACGCTGCATTTCCTGCGCAGCGGTTACGATGGCCGGCGCATCCGGCTGGGCAAGAAGCAGCTCGGGCAAACGCCGGTTTACGAACTCGACGTCAGCCTCGAGGACGCGCTCGACTCGGTCACCCTGCGGGGCTGGATCGGCAACGAAATCGGCGTCGGGCTCGAGGGCGCGCGCGTCGAGCTCAGCGCGAGTTATACCCGCAACCGCGACAGCTTTTATTTAACCGGCTTTACCGACAGCAACGGCAACTTCGAGTTCGAGGGGGTGCGCTCGGGCGAAACCTATAAGTTTTCGGTCAACCTGACGCCCGAGTATCCCTACTATGAAGATCTCGATTTCAAGGTCACGCAAAATCCCGCGCAGATCGATATCGTGCTGGAAAAGCTCAGGTTCGTCGATGTCGACGGCATGATTTTGAATCGCGGCGCGACGCCGGTACCGGACTACGAAATGTATATCAGCAACATCACCACCGGGATTCACACGCGTAAGATCGTCAGCGACTCTTCCGGGTTTTTCACTTTGCCCAATTTTCCACTGGGCGAAGTCCGGCTGTCGACGCGCGGGGCCGAGTTTTTCAAGATTTCCGGCTTGAAGATAACCGACACCGGGTACCAGAATCTGAAATTGATCGTCGATCGCGGTCATCATTTTCTGTCCGGCTGGATCGGCGATACCAACGGAGTTCCGGTGGAAAAAGCCATGGTCACGCTGGATCGCAAGTTTCGCGCCGGTAAAATCGAACACAGTAGCTACCGTTCCCAGCGCACCGACCGTAACGGCGCTTTTGCTTTCGAAAATCTGGGCGGCGGCGAGTACCATGTCACGGTTTATGCACTGGGCTTCGACAAACAGGAATTCAGCCACCGCTTCGACGGCCAATCGGACGAAATTTTGATCACCCTGCAACGCAACTAAGCTCATCCAGCCATAGCTCGGGGGGTGATCGAAGCCCCCCGATGCTGCGTAATATATGCATCCCGATTATCCATAACCAACCGGCGCGACAGGCGAAAGCAACGGACCAAAGCGATGCGGCTAAGCGCGTGGAGAGCAGGCATAGTGATTGTTTCCAAGAGTTATCATTTCGACTTCGGTCACCCGGTCGAACAGCTATGGGCGGTGGTGTCCGACACCCCGCGCTGGGGCGAAGCCTCGGGTTTCCCCAGGTACCAGGCGAGCGAGGCCTTGCAGGCCGACGGCAGGGTCAAGGTTAGCGGTGAGCTGAAAATTGCCGGCCTTAGCCTTACCTGGGAAGAGCCGCCGGCCAACTGGATCGCGGAACGCTGGTTCGAGCAACAGCGTATCTTCGAGCGCGGCCCGATCGAGCGCATGACCACCAGCGCCAGCCTCGAAGATAAAGACACCCGCAGCAGCCTCGATCTGGAGCTTAGCTTCGATACCCGCAACCTGATCGGGACCTTTATCGCGCGCCGCATGCTGGCATCCTTCGGAGAAAAGATTCGCAGCCTGCTGATAACCGCGGATAAATTGATCCAGGCAGAACAGCCGGATCTGTTCGAATCCAGCTATCAACCGTCGCAGTCGGCGCTGGCCCGGGCCGCGCAAATCGCCGCCGGCATCGCTGAATCGCCCTACGATCACGGTCTATCGGGTAAACTGGTGGATTACATCAATCAAAACCAGGAAGTTGATCTATGGGCGATGCGCCCGCTCGAGATCGCGCGGCGCTGGCGCGTCAACCAACGGCAAACGATAGAATTGTTTTTGCAATCGGTGCGCTCGGGCCTGCTCGAATCCCGCTGGGATATTTTATGCCCGCGCTGTCGCATCACGAAATCGTCCGCCGCCAACATTGCCGAGTTGCCGCGTGGTGTCCATTGCGATGCCTGCAATATAGATTTTGACTCGGAATTCGCCAGCAACGTCGAGCTGAGCTTCAGCCCGAGCCCATCGATACGCGCGGTGGAATACGGCTTTTTCTGTCGCTCCGGCCCCGGCGTGACGCCGCATATCAAGGGGCAGTTTTCGCTGCCGGCGGGGGTCCGGCGCTCGCTGCCGTTAGCGTTGCTCCCGGGCGACTATCGTGTGCGCACGCTCGAAGCCGGCGAGGAGTTCGCCGTGACCTGGGACGGTGGCCCCTTTCCCGAAATCCACGTCGACGGCGATTGCCTCAACACGGCCGGGGATTCGCCGGCGAACGAAATCATACTGGCTAACGACGGCGAACTGGAGCGCACCGTCATCATCGAGGAACAGGGCTGGCTGCGCGACGTGCTCACCGCCGAGCGCGCCACCACGATGCAGGCGTTTCGCGATTTGTTTTCGGACCAGGTCTTAAGACCCGGCGACGAAGTCAGTATCCGTAATATCAGCTTCATGTTTACCGACCTGGTCGGCTCGGCGAACCTGTTTAATTTCGTCGGCGACGCCGAAGCCTACCATCTGGTGCGCGAGCATTTCGCCGAAGCCGGGGAAATCGTGCGGCGCCATCAGGGCAACATCGTCAAAACCGTCGGCGACGGCATCCACGCCGCGTTCCTGACCCCGGACGATGCGTTACGGGCGTCCATCGAAATCCAGCTGGCGATGCCAGGTTTCAACCGCCGCTGCGGCTCGGACGACGTTTCGATTCGCATCGGCCTACACGCCGGCAGCAGTATTGCCGTAACCCTCAACGACCGCCTCGACTATTATGGCGAAGCGGTCAACCTGGCGGCCCGCCTGGAAGGCCAGGGCGACGGCGGCGACATCATCATGTCAAAAGCGTTTAGCGATGATCCGGCGGTTAGTGATATTCTTTCGTCTTATGAGCCGCGCGCGCAAAAACTAGGAATCAAAGGCTTCCCGGAACCTATTACGACATGCCTGATACACCCGCAATCCGACCATGAAAAAACCAGCTGATCACTGGTCGCTATACATCATCGAAGCCAGCGACGCGTCCTATTACACCGGTATCACCACCGATGTGGCACGGCGTTTCGAGGAACACTGCCAGGGGCGGAAAGGCGCCAAATACTTCAACGGCCGCAACCCGGTCGGGGTGGTTTACCGCGAGGATGGCCACTCGCGCAGCAGTGCCAGCCGACGCGAGGCCGAAATTAAGAAACTGTCGCGCAGCGCAAAGCAAAATCTGATCGAGGCGCAGTACCGGCGCGACTTCAAAAATGCGTGATCTGCTATCCGTCGATGCGGTCGCAAGGCTGCCGCTGATCGATGCCGACCTGCTGTTATGGCCCGAGGTCGACCCGGGTTGTGACTGGGACACTCCGTTGCGGCAATTAATCGGCGACACTGCCTGGCGCCAAGAACAAATCACCGTCTACGGCAAACCTTACCTGCAGCCGCGGCTGAGCGCCTGGTTTGGCGATCTCGGCTACGGCTATTCGGGCATCCGGCTGCAGCCGCTGCCGTGGACGTCCCTGCTGCAACAGCTCAGGCAACGGGTGGAAGGCCTGACCGGGTGCGAATTCAACAGTGTATTGCTCAACTATTACCGCGACGGAAACGACAGCATGGGACTGCACAGCGACAACGAGCGGGAACTAGGCCGACGGCCGGCGATCGCTTCGCTAAGCCTCGGCGCAACCCGCGATTTCGTACTCAAGCACCGCTTCCGCAAAGATCTGAAAACGGTCAAACTGCCGCTGGCGGCGGGCAGCCTACTGCTAATGCAGGGCGATACGCAACAATACTGGCGCCACGGCATCAACAAACTGCGACGCGCCTGCGGCCCGCGCATCAATCTGACTTTCCGCAAGATAATACCGCTAGAACAGTGATTTTCCGTCCGCAGCGACGGCAAATCGGCTAGCAGCTGCCGCGCTCGGCCGATATAGGGTATAATCGCTTCATCCCTGACGGGATTCATTCCCTGGTCAGACTTCTGGAGCCGCCATGACAGACACCGAACTGATCGAACTCACCAAAGCCTATGTCGCACTATCGAATTCGCATCGCGTCGATTTAATCATGCCGATGTTCGCCGCCGGCGCACGCTACAACTCGACCTCGGTCGGCGATCATCGCGGACGTGCGGCGATTGCCGACATGATCCACGGCTTTAATAAGAAATTTCCCGACGTACACTGGCAAACGACCAACTATAGCTGCACCGATCACCGCGTCAGTTTCGATTTTACGATGACGGCAACCGACGCCGCCACGGGTAACAGCCTGGAGCGCAGCGGCGTCGAGCAGTTCGAGTTTACCGCGGACGGATCGATTAAAAATATAACGGTCAAGGTCGGTTGAGGCAGCGACCCGCTAGGCCGCCGGCGCCAGGGCAACGTCGATTCAGGCAGGCGTGGCCTCAATCGGCCTGTTCGACAAAACCGCTGCCGATTGCCGAAAACGGTAGCTCGAGTTCGAGCTCCGGCACCTGGCGCGCAATCCAGGCGACAAAAGTATTGCTGTTCGGACCCGGGAAAGCCTGGTACTCGCGCGGCCACGGATAACTGCGCGCCGCCGCATCCACCGCCTCGATCAGCGCTTCCGCCGCCGGCCCCTGGTGGGTCTTCAAGAGTGTTGGCTTGGCGCCATACCAATAGCGATCGGGGATATCCCGCCTGACGCCGGTAACCTTCTGACCGTTGTATCCGCGCCAGCCGATGACATCGTAGATAAGGTAGTGATCCTCGTTTTTGCGCTTGACCGCAACCCAGGTATGAATCGCGAACCAGCCGCGCCAACCCCAAGCATCCGCGCCATAAACCTGGAGAACCGCCTCACGGGTTTGCGCCGGATCCGGCGCGAGCCCGGCCGACGCGCGGCTCGCGGTGCGCCAGTCGCCGCGCGAGCCAAAACTGTAAAAAGCCAGCACAACCAACGCCAGCACTAGAACCGGTTTGAAATAATCCATCGTCGCTTGGACCTTCGCTCGGCCGAGAAATTCAATCGGAGGTTGTTACTTGAGGAGTCATACCCCACCGCATGCGGTTTTAGATCCTCCCAATCAATCCCGCGTAAGCCTGCGCGAGGATGACTTTATAAAGATAAGCGAATCCCAATGAGTTCAGGCCTCGATCAAACGAACCGCGAGCGAGCGAGCCCGCGCCACGGATTTCGGGGTTAAGCGCTGATGCTTTTCCGCGCTGGCCAGGCCGGTAAACAAGGTACCTACCGATTTGGCGCCGATGGTCTTGGCGGCCGTATCGAGCTGCCTAACGCTGCCATACAACCAGCGTCCCATCCATGAGGGCGCCGCACTCGAAGAAATCAGCAGCGCTTTTTTGCGGGGTTTTTCGGTCTTGCGCGGTTTCGGATAAGAATTATCCCAGGGCCAGTAGGCGTAGCTCACCAAGCGCTCCATGAAACGCTTGAACAGCGCGGTAACCGAGCTGAAATTGGTCGGCGACGCCAGAATATAGGCCTGGGAGGCCTCTATTTTATCGATCAGCCTATGCATGCCGTCGTCGAGCACACAGGTTCCCGGGGCGGCGCCCGGTTGCTGGGTGCATTCGCGGCAATTGAGACAAAACTCGATCGGATAGTCGCGCAGGTTTACGATTTCGGTATCCGCGCCGGCGCCGTTTAAGGCTTCGACTGCCACCGCAACCGCCTGGTCGGTGATGCCGTCATCGCGGTACGAGCCGTTGATTACCAATACTTTAGCTGCTTGTGTCATGACAACCTCCAGCCGTTAAATACGCCTGCGGATAGGCTTTCACATTGATGCATATCAAACCCGCTTCGATTGCCCGTGAATTCCTGCCTCGGGTCGAATAGAATCGAACCCGATACCCGGGGTACAGCTTGCCGACAACACTAGAAAAACTGATCGCGCGTCACGCACGTTATCGGGCCGATGAGATTGCGGTCATTTTTGGCGACCGGCGCCTGACCTGGAGGCAGTTCAATGCATCCGTCAATCGCCTCGCCAACGCGCTGCAGACCCGCGGCATCGGCCAGGACGACAAGCTTGCGACCGCGCTACCCAACAGTATGGAATTGCTGGTGATTTACTGGGCCACGGTTTCTATCGGTGCGGTACTGGTGCCGCTCAGCCCGCTGCTAAAGGCGACCGGCCTGGTCAATTTGCTCGATAATGCCGACGTTTGCCTGGTGTTCCTGTCCCCGGAGCTGATGGCGGAATTGGGCGACCGCCGCGCCGAGAGCATCCCAAGCGACAATTACATTATCGTCGGTGGCGAGGCAACGGATTTCGCCGATCTGATCGCCGCCAGCCCGGACACGCCGCCCGACTACCCGCAGCTGCAGCAGGGAGATTTGTTCAACATCGTTTACTCCAGCGGCACCACCGGAATGCCCAAGGGCATCATGCACAGCCACCTGGTGCGCGCCAACTACGGTAGCCATTTTGCCGCCTCTTTTCGGATGACCCCCGAAAGCGTCGTTTTGCACACCGGATCGATCGTGTTCAACGGCGCCTTCGTTACGTTAATGCCCTGCTTCTTCCTCGGCGCCTGTTATATCCTACACCCGTATTTCGACGTCGCGACACTGATCGAAACCGTGGCGCGCGAGCGCGTGACCCATATCATGATGGTGCCGTCGCAAATCGTCGCGCTGCTGCAAAGCCCCGAATTCAACAGCCAAAACATGCAATCGATAGAAATGCTGCTAACCATCGGCGCGCCGCTGCAACAGCAATTCAAAGAAGCCGTCAACGCGGTGATTCCAGGCCGCTTTTACGAACTCTACGGGCTAACCGAGGGTTTCGTCACCATCCTAGACCGCAACGACTTCGAACGGCAGCCCGGTTCGGTCGGCTGCCCGCCGCCGGGTTACGATATCCGCATCGTCGACGGCCGTGGGGAAGACCTCGCACCCGGTCAGATCGGCGAGATCGTCGGACGCGGTCCGATACTTTCTTCCGGTTACTACCGGCAACCCGAGCTGACGCGCGAGGCGTTTCGCGACGGTTGGCTATTTAGCGGCGACCTTGGATACCTCGACGAACGCGGCTTTTTATACCTCGCGGGCCGCAAAAAAGATTTAATTATTACCGGCGGCGTCAATGTCTACCCGCAGGACATCGAAGCCGTCACCTTGACCCACCCGGACGTGGTCGAAGCCGCAGTATTTGGGATAGAGTCGGAAAAATGGGGCGAAACCCCGGTCGCCGCTATCGTATTAAAGCCCGATGTGGCGCTGACCGCGGCAGAGTTGCAAAGCTGGATTAATAACCGCGTTGAAGCCCGCTTCCAGAAATTGTCGGAGGTTGTTATCGTCGAGCAAATGCCGTGCAACGTCGCCGGCAAAATCCTTAAACACGAACTCAAGGAAAACTATCTTGCAAATAAAAAATAAAACTTTCGTTATCACCGGTGCGGCGCAGGGGCTGGGCGAAGCCATCAGCCTGACGCTGGCAAAACACGGCGCCAAACTCGCATTGCTCGATATCAACGCCGAACGCCTCGATCGGACTCTGGACGCTTGCCAACAGGCCGGCGCCGAAGGCTACGCTTTTACCTGCGACGTCGCCAATGAAACCAGCGTGCGCCGCTGCTTCGTCTCGATCGAAGAGCACCTCGGGCCGATCGCGGGGCTGGTCAATAACGCCGGCATCCTGCGCGACGGCATGCTGGTCAAGGTCAAGGACGGCGAAATTGTCGGCCGCATGTCGCTGGAGCAATGGCAGCAGGTGATCGACATCAATCTGACCGGGGTGTTTTTATGTGGGCGCGAAGCCGCCTCCAGCATGATCCGTAACGGCGAAGGCGGCGTGCTGATCAACATTTCGAGTATTAGTCGCGCCGGCCATACCGGTCAGTCCAACTATGCCGCCGCCAAGGCTGGAGTGGTCGCGCTCAGCACAACCTGGGCACAGGAGCTGGCGCGCTACAACATCCGCAGCGCGGCGATCGCGCCCGGAGTCTTCGAAACCGAAATGGTGGCGTCGCTCAAACCGGAAGCGCACGACCGCATCACCAGTGCGGTACCGCTGCAGCGCACCGGCACGGTCGAGGAACTCGCACAAGCGGTCGAATTTATCATAGAAAACGATTACTACAGCGGCCGCATCCTCGAACTCGACGGCGGGCTGCGTCTCTGAAAACCAGACTCACGCTGACTAGAACCCGGCCCGGAATTAGTCGGGCTTTTGCGCGGCAGGCGGCTGCTCCGCATGCGGTTCGGTGGCTAGCGATTCCGTTTGGGGCGCGCCGGGAAGCGATTCCGGGAGTTTCGGCGGTACGGCAGAAGTCGACTGCAGCGCGAGCAGGTTTTCCGAGGTCTCCTTCATGTGCAGCGACATGGCCGCAAAATGCTCGGGTGCGCCCACCAGCGAATCGAGTTTGCGCGCCAGCGGATCGAGATATTGACGGTAGACGAACCACATGACCCCGACCAGCGCCAGCGCCAACAAGGCGACCAGAATAATGCTGTAGGTCGTCAACCGGATCAGCGCCGCGTCGAGCGTCGAGTTGACCAGTTGCTTGGCGTTCGCGGTCGCCTGCGGCAGCGATTCGGTAATCGCGTAAATGCCGTCGCGCGCCGATGCCAGCCCGCTGGACAGTTCCGCGATCGGCTGGCGCGCATTCTCGACCACCTGCGGTAACTGGGTACTTAGGTTTTGCGCGGTCCGGGGTAGTTGCCGCGCCAGTTGCGCCAGCGCAACGCCGGCTTGATCGACGCTCGCGACCGCATGCAGCAGGGTTTCCTTTTCCTGGGCACTCAAGTTCGCGCTCTTGGCGGCAAGCTGTCGAATCGAGCGCGCGAGCTGGTCGATCGAATGAGCCAGCTTGTCCGAGGCGATGGTCAAGCCATCGGTATCGATCACGACACAATCGATATCCACGCGCATATACTGTTGCGTCTCACGCGACTCATTGCTTGCTGCGACCTCTGCGCCAACAGCAAAGACACTATAAAAATGCAGCGCCAAGAATAGCGCGCTAAGAATAATCGATTTCATTGCCGACATCCTCTCAGGCTGATCGCGCGACGTTCAATTCCACTCGCCACAGCAGCTTGACGAAATATATCGCTGCGTAAAAGAAGCCGAGTGGGAAAACAATCGTCTTGAGCAGATAAATCGCCACCAGGTTGATAAAATTTTCGATCCCGTCGCTAATCTTGCGCTCCAGATCAGCGAGGCTCAAACTCTGCCAGAAGGTGATTGCCGAATCGCGCATGCTGCCGCTGTCGAACTCCCCGTTGGCTTCGATGCCGATGATACTCGACTGGAAGCGCTCGATTTCCGCATCGTTGGACTGAAGTTGACGCTCGAGAAACAGGCTGTCGACGCCGCTGTTGAGCGCGACCGCGATGCCGAGCGCGAAGCGCACGAAAACCACCACCAGGAAAGCCCGGAATATTGGGTCTTGCGCCCTTGGCGGACCGTAAAATAACAGCAACAGGGCGCTCACGCCGAGCACCGCCACCAGATACAGGAATAGTTCGTGCGAAGCCAGCAGCAGTAATATTTTTTGCGCCGCGAGCGAAGCCAGCACCCAGGTCATAATGGTGGAAAAACGCTCGATCATATCATTGATCGGATCGAGCAATTCGCCGATTGTCATCGAACCGGAAACGACCCCGATCCCGGCCTCGACCTCGCTGCTTTGCATCATCGACACCAGTGCGTTGATGCCGCGCGCGGTGGCGTAGGTCAGCGCGGCGTTTTTGATCGACGCGGTGGTGTATTCATCGACGTAGTCATCGAGCACGCGCGTGCTCGACAGCGCGACCATCAAGACGATGAATATTGCGACCAGTGCTTTGCTGCTAATCCCCATGCACCGAGTCCGTGCGCGCCGCCATGATCAGGTCATTCTTGTGCAGACCCCTGATCTTGTGGCTCCACCAGGCCACGGTCACCCTGCCCCACTCGGTCAGAATCGCCGGATGATGCCCCTCGGCCTCGGCCAGCTCGCCGACGCGATTGGAAAAGGCCATCGCCCGTTCGAAATTAGGGAAATCGAATTCGCGCTGTAGCTGCATCACGCCGTCGACCACGATCGTACTCCAGTCGGGGATTTGCGGTAGCAGAGCGGCTAAATCTTGGTCGCTGATTTGGGGTGCGTCGGCGCGGCAGGCCGCGCAACTTTGCTGCTTGAGACTATCCATGGGTTTTCTCGCTATTCAAATGGCTTAACCGCATTATATTAAGGGCCGCGCGGTCATTAGCAAGCTAAAAGCCCGCAACACGCCCGGGTTTGATCGGCGACGAGACCGACCCGGCGGTTAAGGTTTCAATTCTCCCTCACCGCCTTTGGCAAGCTCAAATGCAACAGTAGATAAGCCATTAACGCCGACAGGACCGAGCCCAGCAGAATCCCGAGCCGATCGCCGCTGAAGTATTCGCCGCTACCGTGCTCGAAGGCAAGGCCGGCGATGAACAGGCTCATAGTGAAACCGATGCCGCAGGCGAAGCCCGCGCCCAGTACCTGCAGCCAGTTGATACTGGGCGGCAGCCGCACCCAGCGCAGCAGTACCGCGAGTCCGACAAATGTTATAACGCCCAGCGGTTTGCCGACGAACAACCCCAGGACGACGCCCAGGGTCACCGGATGCACCAGGTCCGTAGCCGACATGCCGCCCAGCGCCAGGCCGGCATTGGCAAATGCGAAGATCGGCAATATGGCAAAGGCGACCGGGCGATGTAGATCATGCTCGAGTTCGCGCAACGGCGAACGCCCTTCCCGATCTCGCATCGGAATGCAAAATGCGATCAATACACCGGCCAGCGTGGCATGTACGCCCGACTTGAGCACGGCTATCCACAACACGATGCCGAGTAGAATGTAACTGGTCGGACGCGTGACGCCCAGCCGGTTCATGCCGACACCGAGCGCGAGCGCAGCGGCACCGATCGCCAGCGCCGTCAACGACAGGTCGCCCGAATAAAATATCGCTATGATGACGATAGCCGCAAGATCGTCGAAGATCGCCAGGGTTAGCAAGAACACCTTGAGCGCGATCGGCACGCGCGCACCGAAGACGCCGAGCAAAGCCAGCGCAAAGGCGATATCGGTTGCCACCGGAATCGCCCAGCCGTCGAGCGCCACCTGGTCTTGCCAGTTTAACCAGGTATAGATCGCGGCCGGCACCAGCATGCCGCCGAGCGCGCCCATGCCCGGTAAAATGATTTGCGAAAAAGTGGCGAGTTCGCCTTCCATGACCTCGCGCTTGATCTCCAGACCGACCAGGAAAAAGAACACGGCCATGAGTCCATCGTTGATCCACAGCAACAGCGGTTTATCGATTGCCAGGGCACCGACCTGAACCGCTTCCTGGGTATCGAGCAAACTGTCATAGAGACTCGACAGCGGCGAATTGGCGACCAGCATGGCGACGATAGCGGCGAGTAATAATAGTATTCCGCCGGCCGAAGCCAGCTGCATAAAATCGCTCACCGCGTCCGCGATCGACATGTTTGCGCGTTTGTTGGTCATCGATTTCCGATCTTCCGCTTACCGCCGCTGACGGCGAATCGGTTATAAATGGGGTCACACCGGGTTTTTAAAAGCTAGCCCGCTTATTTCACCGTTTTACGGCGAGGGCGTTATTGAGCCTCTGTGACGGGATACACAGCACCCCGGGGCGAGGGCCGCGCGGACGCCGTTTACTAAGTTACGCAGGCTAGAGCCCGTGGCTGCCCGAATAGGCGCTGCGTTGCGGCGGTTGCCAATCCTGCAAGGCCCCGGCCTCCGGTTCGAAGATCTCGACTCGCAACGGATAACAGGGCGTGCTGTCATCGGAATGGCTGCTGCCGCAATCGCCGCCCGGACAGGTGGACAAGGCGCAAAGCAAATCGATTTCGGCGAAAAACTCGATGTAATCGCCGGGACGCACCGGGCTCGCCTTCATGAAGTACTGGTGGCTATCGAGGGTAAACCCGGTACACATGAAGACGTTCATGACATCGTGCACCTGCAGCTCGGCTTGCTCCGGCGGCATGTTTCGGGCCGCCGCCAGCGCGCGCGTCAGGTTGGAATGACAGCAATAGTGGTAGTCGACGCCCTTTAGTAGGTGGTTGGTATAAGGATCGCAGCGCGTACCTATTACGTCGTGCACACCGCCGCCATCGGCATCCCAGCCATACCAGTCGAGCGTATCCCGCGTGATCGTCGCCATCGGCCGCAAGCCGGGCAAGGTACTCCACAAGCGGTCACCGGTGCTGACGTGGGTGGCGTGCAGTTGGCGGGTCTTGCCGCTGAAAAACCGCTCGCTAATATCATGCGTGTTCCACAGGTTCAAATCCCCGACCTGGGGCCCTTCGATGCTGACGATACGGAAAAACGATCCCGCCGGCACTTCGAAGCTGGCCGCGTCGCGCGGCGGCACCGTCAATTCTGCGACCTTGTTCATGCCGGTGCGCGCGGTTTGATAAAGCGCCAGATTGTTGGGTGGCAATTGCTCGACCTGGTAACAGATCAGCGGGCCTGCGGCCCGTCGTGCGGCCGCGTCTGCGGGTGGATTATTCATGCCGGTCTCCGGTGAGTGCGTAGTTTAACGGTTGCATCGCCAAGCGCAGCATTCTACTGCAGCCGATCTGGCGATTCGAATCCTCGTCGCGGCGGCGGCTTACTCCGCCATCAGTCAAGCAAGCCGTTGGCGACCCCTCGGGTTCGAGCGAGGCTGCACTGCCGCGGCGTCAACGCCGTGCTACCCGGACGGGTACGACCCTGCATCAGATTGGCGCCATTCTCGACGTGAGCGCCGCTGTTGGCGAGCAGGTGATAGAGTTCGTGCGCGAGCGCAATCCCGGGATCGTCGACGTCGAGCATCAACCACAGGCTATTTGCCAGCCACGGCCGCATGCGGGTATTGCCAAGGCCAAAGGCCTCGCCGGTAAACTGCACCTGCATCCGCGTATCGCGCGCGAATACGACCGTCGCGTGCCTGGTATTGGCCGCCGTGAGTAGCGTATGCGCGCTGCCGGTGGACAGGTCACGCAGATAATCGGCACCGCTGAAAGCGCGTAGCGATATCTCGCCGACACCGATGCCGCATTGCCGCAAAATGTCGTAGGCCGCCTGCAGCGCTTCATGCACCGCCGCCTGCGTCCAGCGCGGATCGAGCAATAGTACATCGAGCGCCAACACGAGGCCGGCTTCGTTGTTCGCCCGACTGATTTTGGGCGGCGGTAAGTCTTCGAACTCTAGCGGCGCACCCGCCAGTGGATCGGCGATATAACCGCTGCTGACCCAGGCGAGTGCCGCCTGGCCCCTCTGGCCGTAACGCCGCCGCAGTTCGGCAACGATGTCGGCGGCCCGCAGCTCGCGGCGCGCCATCTTAATCCGCGCGGCCAGTGCGGTCATGCGCGCTACCGCGTAGCTCGATCCGGAAACGCGAGCCGGCTCACCCGAAAAATCCAGTGCTACCAGGTTTTCCGCCGGCAGCAGGTAGTCGACCGAGATCCGACCCCAATTGGTACGCTCGGCTGGGCGCAGAAAGTCGTCGGCCGAAGTCACCACCAGCAGGTTATCGAGATCGAGCGCGGCCGGATATACCGGGCGTGCATCGATATCGCGTCCGTCGTTGCCGGCCGACGCCACGAACAGCATATCCGGATGTTCGCGCGCGCTATGCGCGAAGGCATTCCAGTCTTGCGGCCGGTTACTGCCGAGCGGCAAGCCGAGGATATCGACCCCGTGGTCCGCGGCGTGCTCGATCAGGGCCCGCATGCGCGACATATCGGGCCTGGGATAACGATAGGGCACCAATTCGATCGCGGGCGCTTCGCGCAGCAGCAGCGACGCGGTGCGGGTGCCGTGCCGCTGCAAAAAAAAGCCGGTATTGACCGGATGCGCGTCAAACGGCAAATCATCCATTTCCCAAAAATCATAGCCGATGAGCCGATTGTCCTGATCGAGCGCCAGCCGGCGATTGATTTCCGGTAGCTGATAATTCACCCCCGAATCGACCAGGCCAACCCGCAGCGGCGCCGCGTCGGCGGGACGCGTCGGCGCCGTGCCGCGGTCCCGTTCGAATAGCGTGAACGGCGGATTCAGCCAATCCGGCTCGCCGCGCGGCTTAAGCCTGGAATCGAGCGCAACAATGCTGGTCGCCTGTCCCTTTTCGTTATAATTGACTTGTCGCCCGACTTGTAGCCCGCAGTCGGCATCCAGCGCCAACAGCACCAGCGGATCACCAAACCGATTGAACAGCGAGCCGACAAACCGAGTGGGGCGGCCGCCACGTTCGATTATGTCGAACTCGACCGTCCCCCCGGCATCCACCGGCAGGCGAAACCGGGTACCGGCCCGCATCCCGCCAAAAGTAATATCCGATTGATTGGCCGGCTCGATGCCATACCCCGACGCCGGGGCCTTGTTTGCCTGCCAGCCGCGGCAGGTTTCGAGACTGAACTCGAGCAGCCGGTGCGGCTGCCAGGATTCCGCCGCGGTTGAAAACGATATCAAACAGATACCCACACAGAGTAAAGATCCAACCATCTGTCCGAACTTCATACACCGCCCCGTAGTCCCATCGGGTTTCGATTATATCCTGCATTGCGCTACTGGACAGCGGCAACGCCGCCTTAGGCTTCCCAAATGACCGTGAAACCACGTGATTACCCCTACAAAAAGCTATGGTTACCCGGGATAGACTTTGGATTAAAAGCCGGTTAAAGCGATGAATTCGGTCAGTCATGCGGGGTTAAATCCCAAGCTGACATCTATTTTATATTCCGCGTAATACTTAAGAAACCTCTGCAAAAGGCAGAGGTTTCTGCGGCACAAGGATGTGCCGCCATTTTTTAATCACGCAAGTGATTGAAAAATGAAGGTAAACACAAAATCACATTTTGTGTTTATCGTGCTCTGCTAAGTCAGGATGACTCATGCAGAGCTTCCTTAATTACGGGGCGCGAAAATCGTCTTTGCCGAGGCTGCCGGTCCCGAGGTGTCGCCTCCCTCGGCAACGGCGGTGATATCGCTATCGGCGTCGCTACCCAGTTCGAACAACGGCAGCTTGCGCCGATGGCTGGCCATCAGGTTCGGCGTGAAGTTGATCCCGCAGGTAATATTGGTGATGGTGACGTGGTATGCGGCCGTAGCGTTGGCGGAGGCCGTGGTGACGACCGACATCAGGCTGGTGATCAGTACCGCGCCGAGCAATTTTTGTATTTGGTTGCCGATAGTCTTTCCTCCCGGGCAAGAGCCGCGACAATGCGAAACCGATATCACGTAGGGTTCGCCAAATAATAAAATTTTCAGTACACCCGCCTGCTGGTCGCATGCCGGCAACGGGATTGCTCGGGGCAGCCTGCGATTCGGCTTTCCCTGCGTGCGAACTCGGGCCGTCCGCCTGAGCCTAGCTTTAGCTAAGCGCTGGCGGGCAGCGAAAAGCGAAAGGTCGTCCCCTGGTGTAACACACTGTCCACCGACAGGTGGCTGCCGTGCAATTCGACGATGCGCGACGCAATCGCAAGCCCGAGTCCCAGCCCCGGCTGCAATTCGTCGCCGCTGCCGCGGCTGGCCTTGTGATAAAAACGTTTCAGGATGTGCGGTAATTCATCGCTCGGAATTCCATAGCCGGTATCCGACACCGCGATTTCGACGCTATCCTGGCGCGGCGCCACCTGCAGGCGGATGTGACCCTGGTCGGGGGTATGTTTGAACGAGTTATCGATCAGGTTATCAAGCACGCGTTCGATCATACCGACATCGGCCGATACCTGCGGCACGGTTTCATCGACGACGACATCGAAATGAATGTTTTTTTCGATCGCGCGCAGGTAAAACTTGTGCGACACGTCGAAGGCGAGTTCCGCCAGTGAAATCGGTTCCTCGCGCGGTCGGGTTTCGTCGGCATCGAGTTTGGCCAGTTCGAACAGCTCTTCGACCAGGCGGGTTAGGCGCTGCGCATTTTCGTGCGCGATTTTGAGATAAGTCTGTTTCTGGGATTCCGTCAGTTGGTCGGACTTGAGCTGCAGCGTTTCGAGGAATCCGCTAAGCGACGACAGCGGCGTACGCAAATCATGCGAAACATTGGCGACCATTTCGCGCCGCGTCGACTCCATCTCCTGCAGGTGATTCATCTGCGAGTGTATGCGCGCGGCCATTTCCTGGAAGGTAGCAGTCATATTGTCGATTTCGTCGAGCGCGCGCTTGTCGTTCTTCGATTGCGCCTCAGCCGGCTGCAAGTTGCGATCCTTGAAGGCCTGCATCGCCTGGCTCAACACGCGCAGCTTACGCATCAGGAAAAAAAACAGCAGCAACCCGGCGACAAATGCAAACCCGAGTGCGGTCACGACCATGGTGGTGCTCCAGCGCATGATCAGGCTACGCTGCAGAACGTCGGTTATAACGCTGATTTTTTCGCTGCCGAGGATGGCGTATATATAACCTTGACGTACATCATCGATGTCGATCGGCGCCACGCTGAAACTATTCTGACGCGCCTCGAAGCTCGGGTTATCGCCCATAATCAACCCGCCGCCGGGGTCCGTCAGGAATTCATTGATCGGGGACAGCGACACCTGCCGGTGTTTAACCTTGTCCGGCGCCATCGAATGACCGATGACCCGACCCTCGGCGTCGAGCAGGTAGAGTTCGAGACTGGGGTTGATGATCATGACGTTCTCGAACAATTCGGACAGATTTTCCTGCTGCACCTCGCCGCTTTCGATCAGCACGTGTTCGTTGACAATATACATGGCCAGGTCGCGATTGAGCCGCTGGCTGATTTCCTGCTGGTACATGGGCGCGGTATACATGGCGACACCGACGAACACCGCACCGACGACCAGGAACAGCAAAAACAGCACCAGCACCAGCTTGACGTACAAACTGTTAAACACCGCTCGTCAATCCTCGTGGAAGCGGTAGCCGACGCCCCAAACGGTCTCTATGTACTGATTGTGCTCGGCGCCGTGCTCGATCTTCTTGCGCAGGCGGTTGATATGGGAGTTGACCGTATGCTCGTAGCCATTGTGACTGTAACCCCAGACTCGGTCGAGCAATTGCCCGCGGCTGAAAACCCGCCCCGGGTTACGTGCAAAAAACAATAACAGGTCGAATTCCTTTGCGGTCAGCTCCACCGGTCGACCCGCGACCATGACGTTACGCCCCGACACGTCGATCTTGAGTGATGTCAGCTCGATTATTTCATCTGCCTGGTCCGCCTCCTGCTGCGCGGTTAATTCACTGCGTCGTAAAATTGCTCTCACGCGCGCTTGCAGTTCAAGAATCGAGAACGGCTTGGTGAGATAGTCGTCGGCACCGAGTTCCAGACCGAGCACGCGATCCAGTTCCGACGATTTTGCCGTCAGCATCAGGATCGGTATCGTGATCGACTGGCTGCGCAGCTTACGGCAGAGTTGCAGCCCATCCAGACCCGGCAGCATCAGGTCGAGCACGATGAGTTGATAGACCTGGTTGCTGGCGCGATTGAGTCCGTCCACGCCATTGTTGACGACATCGACCTGATAGGCATTATCGCGTAGATGAATTTCCAGTAGATGGCTGATATCCGGGTCGTCTTCGACCACCAGGATTCTCTTGTTGTCGAGCCCGCAGCATTGATTGTGATTGCGCGGCGTAGCCAAGGTTTGCGCTTGCTGATTCACCTGCCTCTCCGTTTTAGCTTAGGCCGGTTAAGAAACCTCTGCAAAAGGCAGCGGTTCCTGCGGCACAAGGATCTGCCGCCATTTTTTAATCACGCAAGTGATTGAAAAATGACGATCAACACAAAATCGCTGTTGTGTTTATCCCGCTCTGCTAAGTCAGGATGGCTTTTGCAGAGCCTCCTTACCAGACCTTAGGAGCTTTGATCGTTATTACGGATTCAAGTTCAATCGGGAGCGATATCAATCCGTGCTTATTCCAGCTTACCCATATGCTTGATGAAGTAGCGATCGATGCTGTAAAGGTAAATGACAATCGGGAGCGAGAACACCACCGGCAACAGCGCGCGGACGAAAATGCCCGTTATCAGCGACATCGGGCTTTTCAACAATTTCTGAATCTTGCCGGCCCATTTGCCGCTGCCGCGAATCAACAGATCGGCCAGTTTCGACAAGATGAAGGATATGACGACGGTGTAAATCGCGGGCGCAGCCTGGCCCATGAACAGCTGGAATTCGGTGGTATCGGTGAGAATGCCGTAAACATCGAAACCGGCATATCGTTTCAAGACCCAGTCGAGCAGCCAAAAAATTGCCGCCAGGCTCGCGATCAGCGGTAGGCTGGCTACCAGCAAAGCCAGCGCCCGACCCCAACTGCTGGCTCCGTTGAGGACATATAGCCAGGGTTTGAAAAACTTGTGCCGGCCCAGATCCAGGTGTTTCAGCGCCATGGCGTCACCTTTCTTCAATACCTCCAAGTAGCGGCTGAATTGCCAATTGCCGGAGAGCGCTTCGGGCGCCAGGAAATCTTTCATTTTAAGCAGACGCGAGGCGGACATCTGGTAGGCATCCGCCTGCAGGCAGCCGGCTTCGACATCGGTAAACGAGTCCAGATCGGTGCGAATATGGGCGAGTCTGCGCTGCGCTTCCTGGGTGACTTCAAATTCCGTTTCGCAAGCGACAATACCGGCTTTCATCTTGCTGCTCGCTTGTTTCGAGCCCACCCCATTATTGAACTCGATATCGCGCGCAAACAGACCGCGGGTCAAATGAAAATAGGCGACACTTTCAGCGTCGTGGGTTAACTCCAGACTATTGACCATCTCTTCGCGCACCCGTGAACCCATGATCCCGCTGCTGGCGATTAATACCGGCACAGCATTAGTGTCGGGGTTGTCGGTTGCATCGCATTGCCCCGAGGCATCGCTGACGATGAAATCGGTGCACAGCCAGTCCGGCTCCGGATCGAGTAGCCCGGCTATACCCTGGTTGTCGTAAACCCCGCCATCGACTAGTTGCACCCGCCGGTCGCGGTACAAACCGGATACCGCCATCGGTGGAAACAGCCCCGGCACCCCGGCCGAAGCGGCGACCGCGTTGCCCAGCCTGAAATTCGGGGCGCGCGTCGTAATTTCATCGTAACGCACCCGCCGGTAGCGATCTTTCTTGTCGATATCGCGAAAATACAAATTACGCGGCGGCACTTCGCCCATGCTGGTGGCGGTAAAAATCCAGTTGTGGCCGCTGTTCAGACTGGTTGCGTTGAGGATTAGCACCGGCACCTTGCAGCGCCGTACCGCATTGCCGACGGCTGCGTCGCGCGGGTGAAAACCGCCATCGACGCCTTTGGGTTTAATTAGCAAATCGCCCATTGTCAGCCGTCGATCGCCGACTTTGAGCAGGGGATTGTAAATATACTTTTCGTAGATTTCCCCGATGGCATCGGAGCGCGAGTAGTTGCGCTTCGACATTTTCAGGTTCGTCAACGGATTGGCGAAGGTTCGCATGCGCAGGTTTTGCTGTACCGCGCCCAGGAAGTGCAACTCGAGACGCTGCACCAGATCGACGTAATCCTGATTGCTGATCTCGCCGTCGGGTTTGCTTTCCAGCAAGTTCTTCAGCATCAAGTAGTAGGCCGCGCCGACGATCGATCCGCCGGAAACCGTCGATAGCGATTCCACATGCCGCAGCATGCCGAACTCGGCCATCCGCGCCAAGACTCCGATATGATAAAACGAAGCGCGGAAACCACCCCCCGATAAGGCCAATCCCAAACGCCGATTCCCGTTTTTGTCGTCCATTACATCTCCCTGATCAGTTGGTTTTTATTTTTCCAACTCGCCGCCTGCGTATCCTCCATTGCGAAAATCGTTGGCACTACCCTCAATTCGAAATGCAACCCGCGGGCGGGCTCACGGCGTCAGCCCGACGCGCGCGGAAATTGATTCGCATAATTGTGCAACATTGCCCGCTATTCTGTCATCTCCGTTTTTTCATTCCCAGGTTAGCGGCGCTCCGACCTGGCGCTGCCTGGCAATGCAAGGCCGTCGCAAATTCCCGCTTGTCATGCCGCGACGACGACGGCTTTATTAGCTTGCCGGTTTTCTGTACTCTGGAGTCCCTTATCCAACTCTCACGGTTTATGAAATGCCCACGATAAAAAAATCGGCTGTTAAAAAGAAAGCCAGCGTAAAAAAGGCAAGCGGGAAAAAAGCCTCACTGAAAGCGGGATCGATCCCGGTGAAAAAGAAAAGCGCTCCCAAGCGCAAGACCGCATCGATCAAAAAGGCGGCGCCAAAGAAAGCGGCGATCCCCAAGAAAAGCGCCGCGGCCAAACGCAAGGCAGCGGCCAGCTCGCGACGCGCGCTGCTTAAACAGTTGCGTGAGGATTTGAAAACAACCAAAGCTACGCTCAGAAGCGCGCGGGCAGCCGCCAGGGAGGAAATCAAATTGGCGAAATCAGCCGCGAAGGCTGAAATCGATGTGTTGAACGAAAACCTGAAGGCGGCTTTGAAGCGTGAACAGGCACTGTTAAAACTGGGTGAGAAAAAAGCCAAAATGATGATGGCGGCGGGTCAGCGCTGGGAAAAACAGCAGCTTGCGAAAATCAGGAAACTGGCCGCCAGGGGAATGCGCAAGACTAAAACCTGAGATCACCGCGGTTCCCCGCTTCGAGGGATCAGAGCAAATATCTCGGTATCGTCGCGCCGCTAGAAAGTATTGTGCCGAGATTTTGCTCTGACCCCAATCTTCTCGGAATGACGCGTAAAGCGTCGGCCCCGTTCGATCAATCTTCGCAAACCTTGCCGCGCAACCGCTTGGTCCTGCCGTGGCGGGTTTTGGAATCGAGACGTTTGGTTTGCGAACGCCGGCTGGGTTTGGTCGCCTTTCTGGCCTTGCGCTCGACCGCCACCGCCTGGATCATTTCCCGCAGTCGATCAAGCGCTGCCTGCCGGTTCTTCTCCTGGGTTCGGTATTGCTGTGCCTTGATAATTACCACGCCATCCTTGCTGATACGCCGGTCATGCAGCGCCAGCAACCGTTGCTTATATAATTCGGGTAGCGAAGATGCATGGATATCGAAACGCAAATGAATTGCCGAAGATACCTTGTTGACATTCTGCCCGCCGGCGCCCTGGGCGCGAATTGCCGACAGCTCGATCTCGTCATCGGAAATTACGACATTGCGGGAGATTTGCAGCACTAGCGATAGCCTTGCGGTTAAAAGCCGGATTATAGCGGAGCCGGGACGCGATTGAGGTGCCGCAAAAAAACAGTTGCCAATTGGAAACGCTATTGCTAGCATCGCCGGATGTTTGCAATTCAAACCATGTCAATGTGCTGCTGCTGCCTCTGTACCAAGGGGAACGGCGACTATTGTCTATCGGTTTGAATCTGTTTAACTAACTCTCCGCACCACAGATCACCCAACACCGCCGTTCCCCGATCTTTCGATCAGGGGCCAGTTCGTTTGTTAGGTTTAACACCATCATGTCCCTGAGTTCGGTTTCAACACTGACATTGCGAGGACCATTATGGTTGGTAACATCGAAGTAACAGGAAAGGCACAATCACCGGGGCAGACACATGTACCGGTATGACAAACACGATCAGCGTCTGATCGAGGAACGAGTAACCGAGTTCAAACACCAAACCCGGCGCTTTCTCGAAGGCGACTTGGACGTCGATCAGTTCCGCTCGCTGCGCCTGATGAACGGGCTCTACGTCGAACGTTACGCGCCGATGCTGCGGGTAGCTATTCCCTATGGCGAATTGTCTTCGAAACAGTTGCGCCGTCTCGCCCACGTAGCGCGCAACTATGATCGCGGTTATGGCCATTTCACCACGCGCCAGAATATCCAGTTCAACTGGCCCAAACTCGAACAGGCGCCGGAAATTTTAGAGCAACTGGCGGAAGTGCAGATGCATGCGATTCAATCCAGCGGAAACTGTATCCGCAATACCACCACCGACCACCTGGCCGGCATCACGCCGGATGAAATCGAGGATCCGCGACCCTACTGCGAAATCATCCGCCAGTGGTCGACGCTACACCCCGAGTTCAGCTTTTTACCGCGCAAGTTCAAAATCGCCGTAACCGGTTCGCCCCGAGACCGCGCCGCCTCGCAGGTGCACGACATCGGCTTGCACCTGGTGAAGAATGCGGCCGGCGAGACCGGCTTCCAGGTTTATGTCGGTGGCGGCCAGGGGCGCACGCCGGTGATCGGCGTCATTATCCGGGAATTTTTACCCAAAGCCGATCTACTCACCTATTTCGAAGCCATTCTCCGAGTTTACAACCTGCTAGGACGGCGCGACAATATTTACAAGGCGCGCATCAAGATCCTGGTCAAGTCACTCGGCATCAGGCGTTTTCGCAAGATGGTGAATGAAGAATGGCAGCATATTCGTGAAACCTCGCTGCAGTTGCATCAACGCGAAATCGATAATATGGTCGAGCATTTCCGGGATCCGCCGTTCGTCAAAGGGCTCGACGCCTCATCGCAAGAACTCGGGTTAACCCGCAATCCGCAGTTCCGGCGCTGGCTTGCGCAAAATACGCTGTCTCACAAACGCGCCGGCTATCGCGCGGTCTACCTGTCTCTGAAAGCGCCCGAACAAGCGCCGGGAGACATCACGGCCGAGCAACTCGATGCCGTCGCCGATCTGGCCGAGCGGTATTCCTTTGGCGAAGCCAGAACCACGCATACGCAAAATCTACTGCTGCCGCATGTACTCGAAGCCGACCTGTTCGAGTTGTGGAAAGCGACCCGGAAATTTGCCCTGGATACGCCCAATATCGGCACCGTGACCGATGTCATCTGCTGCCCCGGGCTCGACTTTTGCAGCCTGGCAAACGCGAGCGCAATACCCATCGCGTTGGAGATAAACCAGCGTTTCTCCCAGCTCGAAAGCCTGTACGACATTGGCGACGTGCAGATTAAAATATCGGGCTGCATGAACGCCTGCGGCCACCACCACGTGGGACATATCGGCATACTTGGAGTCGATAAGAAAGGTGAAGAATGGTACCAGTTGACGCTCGGCGGCAGCGCCGACGAAGATGCAAGGCTGGGGCAACGCATCGGGCCCGCCTTCGCCCGCGAAGATATCACCGACGCCATTCAGCGCATCATCGAAACCTATGTCGATCTGCGCCGCGAGGGCGAGTCGTTTCTGCAGACGCTGGACCGGCTCGGACTGGAACCCTTCAAACAGGGTGCTTATTCACTATCGAGGAAATCGTCATGACACAGCCAGATTCGAACCCGCAAAAGACCGGCCCCAAGCAACTCAGACTAAGCTGGGAAGAGTGGCTGACGGTACATGCCGTGGCCACCAGTTCAGATCCGGCCGCCGGTCCCTATGAAACAACGGTGGTAATAAACACCAGCCTGGCGACGGATCACCCGCAACTGCCCGCGCTGCTCGATGCGCAAAAAATAGTCATCGAAATCGACAGTTTTACCGACGGCCGCGTATTCGGGCTGGCGCGCCTGATTCGCGACAAAATCGGATTCGACGGCGACTTGGAGGTCAGTGGCGACTTCCTGCCCGATCAGATCTCTTTTCTCAAACGCTGCGGCGTGAACTCGTTTTCCGGCGAAGACATCGTCAAGGACGCTTTCAACTATTATTCGGGATTTTATCAACCGCCGCGCCAGGGCATCGACGAGGTGACCTTCATCCGCGAATCGAGGAAGGAGTCGAACTGAGCTTACTCCCGCTAACCCATCGTCCCCGATAAGCTGTCATTTCGTCAACCTCTCATACGGTTGACCTGTCATCCCCGCGCAGGCCTGCGCGGCCTTAGACCCTGTGGGTCCCGGCGAGCCCAGACGCATCGGGATCTTGTGACAACGCCACAATTTCGAGCTCCCCGCCTGCGCGGGGCGACTCGATATTTTGGGGGTGACTCTAAATTTCGGGGAGTAACGTGGATTTCGGAGTTGCCCGAGATTACTGGGATGACTCGGACTCCGGGGTCTTAAACGGGTTCGGGCGGTGCGAACCGATCCAAAATTCGGCCTTACCTGACGGACGGTGAGCAGGTCCGATTCGTGGTCCAAAAAGTGGAAACCGAGACCGATCAATCTGTTAGCGCAGCTTTGTAAAAACCCCTTCAAAAGTGATCCTGTGATCTGCCTCTGCTTTCCGACAAAATGTCCTGGCCGGGCGCAAATCAGGTGTTGAATTGTAGTATAGTATCGCGGTTCCTAATTCCCTCGAGACTATAAATAAGAAACTCAGTAATGTATGAACTAGGAAGTCCGCCACAATCAATACTGGAATCAATGGAATTGGTGAGGCTACCTAGTCCTCCCCATGTTCTGTGCAAATTGCTCGATATTTGCCATGATCCAGATAGCTCGCTGGGTGACCTGGCCGATTTGATCAGTATCGATGCCGCTCTCACCAGCAAGCTGATCATGGCCGCTAATTCAGGCGCTTTCGCGATCAACCAGCCTTTGAAAAATCTGGAACAGGCGGTGACGCTGATCGGCCATGCGCAGGTCAAAACCATGGTGACGACCTCGTCGATTCAGCAACTCTTCGCCGGGCTGATCGAATCCCAGAATTAATACATCTGCACCGCCTGGCTGGATTCTATATATTGCGCCGTATTCGCCAGGGATATCGCCATCGCGCTGGACTACAAATACCCTCAGGACGCATACCTGGCGGGCTTGCTGCATGATATCGGCCAAATCGTTTTTGACGCCAAGTATCACGATCAATATATCAAGATCATCAATTCGACCACCGAAGCCGAGACCATCGCCCAGGAAATCTCCAAATTCGGCATCAGCCATACCGAGCTGGGAGCCGAAATTATCGAACACTGGTCCAGCCTGAGTCCGGCGATCGCCGATGCGGTCCGTTTTCACCACGAAGACAAGCGGCAATTGCAAGGCGGCGACATCCTGTGCCGGATCGTGGCCGAAGCCGGCCAGCTCGCGCGCCACTGGTGCCGGACCGGGAGCGCCGACACGCAATGGCGCTCGTCCCTGATCGACCATAAGGACTTGAAAAACATTTACCTCCACGTGCACGACACGGTCACCCAGACCGCCAACAAACTTGGCATTTTCCTGCCGCGCTCGACTTGCCTGACCCAGGAACGATTATCGAAGGATATCGAACGCGAAACCGGCAAGCTCGCCCGTAAAATTAGGGATGCTTCCCTGATCAAGGTGATCAGCGCCGAGGAAGCTTACCCGGCAGCCGTGAATTCCCCCGACAAATTGCTGTCGAAGGTCGCCCGCGACATGCAGCTATATTTTTCGATCTCGCATCTGGCACTATTATTCCATGACCCCCAGATTCCGGACTCTCTGAGTTTGCATGAAGTCAGGCAGGTCGATCCGCCATGCCGGTTTCCGCTAGAAAACAGCGCTAGTCGGGCGGTGCGCAGTTACCTCGAAAAACGCTTGACCTGGATCGAAGTCGAAGGCCCCAGCCACCAGAAATCAGCGATGCCCGATCGTCAAATCATTCATCGCCTCAAACACCACGTCGCGCTTTGCTTTCCGCTAATCCACGCCGACGAAGCCATAGGCACGATCGTGGTCGGCTGCCATAAAACCCAGCGCAACAACCTGGACAAACTGTCCGATATCATATCCAGCTATCTGGAAGACATTGCCGAGACCTGGGTGAATCACAGGCCCGGGCGAGGCGGACGCGGCGCCAAGAGCGAACGCGAGCAAAAAGAAATCGACAAGTTGGTCCACGAAATCAGCAATCCGCTGAGCGTGATCGGCAATTACATCGATATCGTCAACGCCCGATCGGGCGGCACCGGCAGCGATAAGGAAATCGGGGTATTAAAGGAAGAGCTGCAGCGCGTGCGCAATATCGTTTTGAATTTCAAGCAAGGCAGCGAGCCCGAGCCCGAGGCCGTCATGCTGAATGCCGAGTTGGAAAGCAGCATTCCGCTGTACGTTAAATCCGTCAGCCCGGGACTGGAAATCCAGATCATGTGGGATCTCGATCGTAACGATGCCGAGATAGATATTACGCGCGATGCTTTTCGCCAGATCGTGCTCAACCTGGTGAAAAACGCGATCGAAGCTCAGACCAACGATGCCGCGATTATGGTATCGAGCAACAATTTCACTAATATCGACGGTCAGGTATATGCGCAGTTTTCTATTTCGGACCGCGGTAGGGGTATCAACACGAAGACTCGCAGCCTGCTTTTTTCACCCTTGGTAAGCACCAAAGAGGGCGCCGGCAGAGGACTAGGATTGTCGGTGGTGGCTGATATTCTACGGGCCTTCAAAGGCCAGGTTAAATACATGAAAAACGAAGTTGGCGGCGCCTTATTCGAAGTGTCGATCCCACTGTCAATCAAACAGTAAGCCCATTGCATATCTAATATGGAGACTCCGTTGATCGATTTTGAGAAACCTTCCCACCGCCTGAAAAAGCCGGTGTCATTCCTCGTGGTGGACGATGAGCAACGCGCCCGCGAAGGCCTGATTAGGTTGCTACAGCGAAACTGGTCCGACATTACCGAAGCCGAAGATGGCGACCAGGCAATCGCGTTGATTCAAAAACGGAAGTTCAATTTGATCATCCTGGACCTCAACATGCCCGGTAAGACGGGCGATCAAGTGCTGGCCTTCATTCGGGATAACTAAGATAACAACCCCCGTCATCGTGATCAGCGGTGAGTCCTCCATCAACAAGGTCACCGAAGCCTTACGGCTTGGCGCCTATGACATTTTCAGAAAACCCTATAATTTTGACGAGCTGGAACACGCGATTCGCAATGCGCTGGACAAGTCGCTCATCGAGGACGAGAAATCGCAGATCCAGGGACGCCTCAAGCATTCCGAGCAATTGCACCGTTACATGGTCGACAACTCACCGGACTTGATTTACATTCTGGATCTCGCGGGCAGATTCACCTTTGTCAACGACAGCGTGACCAAGCTGCTCGGCTTCGACAAATCCGATTTAATGGGCAAGCATTACAGCGAATTTCTGGCCGAGGAAGACCGCCTGAAAGCGGAGTACGTGTTTAACGAACGCCGCCGCGAAAGCCGCTCCAACCGGAATATCGAATTGCGGCTGAAATGCAACCCGCTGGATCCGGTGCGTCCTTTCGAGGTCACGACCTGCCCGATCGAGCTGAACTCGATGGGCATTTACTCGGCCGATTCCAAGGATAAGAAAATAGTCGGCACCTATCAGGGCACCTATGGGGTGGCGCGTGATATTTCGAGCCGCAAGGAAGCGGAAAAACTGATCACCTACCAGGCCTATCACGACCTGCTCACCAAACTGCCCAACCGGGCGATGCTTTACGACCGTCTCGATCTCGCCATCAAACAGGCGGAGCGTACCGGTGAAGTCTTGATTATCATGTTTCTCGACCTCGACCGCTTCAAGCTGATCAACGATAGCTTCGGCCACGTCGTGGGCGATCAATTGCTGATCGAGGTCGCCGAACGACTCAAGGCCGAGACCCGAACCGGGGACACCCTGGCCCGGCTGGGCGGCGACGAATTCATGCTGCTGCTGCCGCAACCCACTTCGAGAGAACAGGCGCAACGGGTGGCACAAAAATTAATCACCAGCATGCAGCGGCCATTCTTTCTGAAGAACAAGGAAGTTTACGTCAATGTCAGTGTCGGCATAGCGGTGTTCCCGGACGATTCGGACGACATCAATACCCTGGTTAAAAATGCCGATATGGCCATGTACGAAGTGAAGTCATCCGGTAAAAACGGGTATATCTTTTATAACGACAAGCTCGAACACGCTGCCGCCGAAAAAATATCCATCGAAAGCGGGCTCAGGAACGCGATTAAAAACGACGAGTTGGAAATGTTTTATCAGCCGCAAATCGACCTCAAAACCGAGCAGATCGTCGGCGTCGAAGCCCTGCTCAGATGGAATCATCCAAAGCTCGGATTGCGCTCGCCTAATTATTTTATTACTCACGCGGAAGAATCCCGCATTATCGATCAGCTCAGCGAATGGGTGCTCAATCGCGTGGCAGTCGATTTGTTCAGCGACAAGACCTTCCAGGAAAGCCCGATCAAGGTCAGCGTCAACCTGTCGGCCACCGATATCCGTCAAAAAGAATTCCCGGAAAATTTGGTGACCTATATCGAGGATTTACATATCAAACCCAATCGGCTCGAAATCGAAATCACCGAAAACATGTTCATGAGCGACATCCAAGCCTGTATTTACAAGCTGCAAGTCTTGTCGAACAAGGGGATATCGATTGCCATCGACGACTTCGGCACCGGCTTTTCCTCGCTCAACTATCTGCGGGAACTACCCGTGCATACGGTGAAAATCGATTACTCATTCGTTTCCGAAATCGAGCATTCGAAAAAGGGAGCGGCGCTGGTGGCGGCTATCGTCGGCATGGCGCAGGGGCTCGGCATCAATGTCATCGCCGAAGGCGTGGAGAGCAGCATCCAGTCGGAGTACCTGGAAAGCCTGGGCTGCCATATCATGCAGGGATTTCTGTTCGGGCGACCGGTTGCGGTGAACGACTTTCTGAGGGCCGTCACCCGGCAGGAGAGCAGTAGCTCGAGCCTTTCCACAACTTGACGGTCGGCCGCGCGGTTTCAGCGGCCGACAAACCCTGGTTACTTTTTGATCCCGCGACTATGGCCGGCAACGAAAGAGTCGCGATAGCTGAATACGCCGCCTAGACCGATAAAATCCGGTACCGGCGAATTAAATCCCTTGGGCCCGAAGCCATAGCGGCGGGACAAATCGCTGGAAATTTGTAAAATGGGCGCAGCAGGTCGGCAATCACGAAATGAACCTGCGCCGGTCGGATTCGATAAAACGGAAGGTTTATTGTCAGCTCGACGGGATCGACGCCGTCGATTAGATGCAGCTAAAATTCGATCGACGGCTGGAACTTGCAGGCGCGATCCTTTATCAATTAAACTTGCAGTAATTGTGAGCGTATAAGGAACTGCTGCGGCCCGAGTTCGTAGCTTGCCCTCACACTAAACGGACTGAATTAAAGCAAGGAGCCTAACCATGAGTAAGCCAGCCGCGCTCTACCGTGACAACCTCCCCCAACTGGGATCGAAGCTGTTTATCACCGACGGCGGACTCGAAACTACATTGTTATTTCTGCGCAAACTGGAACTTCCGTTGTTTGCCGCTTTCCCGCTGATCGGCAGCGACGAAGGCCTGGCGCATTTACAGGCTTACTTCGAACCCTATCTCGATATAGCAACCCAGCATAAGGCCGGCATGATCCTCGACACGCCCACCTGGCGTGCGAGTCACGGCTGGGGCAACCTGCTGGGTTACTCGGCGGTCGATATCCAGTTTTTCAACGAAGCCAGCATCGACCTGCTGGCCGAAATACGCGCGCACCGCGCGACCGCTGATACACCGATTGTCATCAACGGGGTTATCGGTCCGCAGGATGACGGCTACAGCCCGAATAGGCTGAGGAGCATCGACGCCTCGCACAACTATCACAGCCACCAGGTGGAAGTCCTGGCGCGCACCCAGGCCGATATGATCACCGCGCTCACCATAACCTATGCGGAAGAAGCGATCGGCCTCGCGCGCGCCGCCTGCGAAGCCGAAATCCCGGTAGCGATCTCGTTTACCGTCGAAACCGACGGTCGCCTGCCGAACGGCATGAGTCTGCAGCAAGCGATCGAAATAACCGACGATAGCACCTACGCCGCGCCGGTTTACTACATGATCAACTGTGCGCATCCCTCGCATTTCACGCAGGTGCTCGACGGTAACGAATCCTGGTTGGACCGGATATACGGCGTGCGCGCCAACGCATCCCGTATGAGCCACGCCGAACTGGACGAAGCCAGCGAGCTCGACGACGGCAATCCGCATGAATTTGGACAGGATTACGCCCTGCTCAAAAAGCGGCTGCCTAATTTGAGTATTGTCGGTGGATGCTGCGGCACCGATCACCGTCATATCGGCGCAATATGCCGCACTCTCAGTGCCGGCGGCGGCGCACCTGAGCCGCCGCCTGGTCAATTAACCGCCGCAGCGCCCATCTCATGCGGTATTTGACGTCGGCCCCTTGCGTATGGATTCGGATAGGCGCGAACATCTGAGCGCCCGCTTCGAGCTACTGACGAGACGTACCAAAACCCGCAGCCGGCGGCTTGCTGTCTGTCCGTGGCCCGCAGGTTTAGCTGGGCAAGGTATCGCCTGGTTGCGTAAAATGATCCGAGTTTGCATCCCTGATTAACCTGAGGAACGATGGCATGAGCGTAAAAATGAGCGAGGTCGGCGCGACCCTGAACCCGCTGCGCGGACGCAGTACCGGAGGCGGCACGGAAGTCATGTCCGATTGGTATCTAAAATCCGAAACTGGGCCGCTACGAGACGTGTTGCTGGGTCCGGTCGACAGTTTCCGCTGGCTCGGCGAAGAAAATGCCGAATTCAGTTCCCTGGTCAGGGATTCGCTGCGCCGCGGGCGTCAATACGATTCGGAACTGGCTCGCCGGCAACATGCGGAAATGGTTCAAGCTTACCGTGAGGCCGGCACTGAATGTCATTTCCTGCCGGTCGATGAAGGGACCCCGATGCAGGTTTATGCCCGCGATTCATCGTTCATGACGCCCTACGGCGCGGTCATCTGCCAGCTGGCAAACCCGCGGCGTCGCGGTGAGTATGCGCCGGCATTACGTTTTTATCTCGACCACGATATACCCATTTACGACATGGTGTCGAGCGGGAATTTCGAGGGCGGCGATTTCAATATCATCAAACCCGGGGTGGCATTGGTGGGTTATACCGGTCAGCGCAGCGAAGAAGTCGCGGCCCGCCAGATTGCAAGCTGGTTCATCGATGAAGGCTGGGAAATAAAATTCGCGCCGATCGACCCCTTCTATGTTCACATCGATTTAATGGTGTGCATGCTGACCGAAAACTGCGCCGCTGTCTGCCTCGAAACGACCGACGATGAAATCGTCGACTGGCTCAAGCAGAAAAGCATCGAAATCGTGCCGGCCAGTTTTAAGGAAACCATGGCGCTTGGCTGCAACGTCGTCGCGCTGGGCAACGAAAAAGTGTTGTCGACCCTCGCGGCGACCGACCTGAACCGGAAAATGCGCGCCCTCGGGCTGCGAGTCTACGACCCCGATATGACGATGTTTACCTGGGCGGGCGGCGGCGTGCACTGCATGTGTCAACCATTGCGCCGGGACGCCGCTTGATTTTGGCGGACCTGGTTCGCAATCCCGGGGATATTTAACTCGATTTAATAAGCGTTATCCTTAACCGATTGCATCGCGACAAAGGTTGAGGTATTGGCGACATTGGGCAGCGTCGAGATGGTCTCACCCAGTATGCGTCGGTAGGTTGCAATGTCTCGGGTTCTGATTTTCAGCAGGTAATCAAACGATCCGGCGATCATATGGCATTGTTCGATTTCCTGAATTTCCTGGACCGCCCGGTTAAATGCGGCTAACGCGGGCTCACGCGTGTCCGACAATTTCACCTCGGTGAAAGCGATATGCTCCGAATCGAGTTTCTCGGGATTGAGCACTGCCCGAAACCCCAATATATAACGCTGCTGGATGAGCCGCTTCAACCTTACTTGACAAGGACTCTTGGAAAGCCCGATGCTCTTGGCCATATCGGTTAAGGATATTCGGCCGTCGCTTGACAACAGGTTCAACATGGCTATTTCGAATCGGTCTAATTTCCCGTTTTTTATCGATATTTTCATCTTTTTTTCCGTAAAAAGGTTTATTTACAATAAATACTTAAACAAATATTAGCATAATCGGGAAATAAGAATGACCTGTAATTGATAAGGTAACACTTATCCATAGTGAGGGCATTGTCATGACAACGCTTAATCAAATTCGTAACAAAATGCGCGCGGACCACCTGGCCGGAGAAGCGGATATCGCCGCGCAACTGCAGTCACGTTCAAAAATCACCGCGGCCGACCGGCAGCAGATTTCAATCGATGCGGCAACCCTGATCAACGACATTCGCAACGACAACTCACCCGGTTTGATGGAGGTTTTCCTGGCCGAATACGGCCTTTCTACCGATGAAGGCGTCGCCTTGATGTGCCTCGCCGAGGCGCTGCTGCGCGTACCCGATGCCGACACCATCGACGAGTTGATCGAAGACAAGATCGTGCCGTCCAGCTGGGGCGAGCATTTGGGCAAGTCTTCTTCTTCGCTGGTCAATGCCTCGACCTGGGCCTTGATGCTGACCGGCAAGGTACTGGACGATGAAAGCAGCGCCGGCCTGGCGGGAACCCTGCGCACCGCGGTCAAGCGCCTGGGAGAACCCGCCATCAGAACCGCGGTTAAGCTGGCGATGAAAGAAATGGGTAATCAGTTCGTGCTCGGCGAAACCATCGAAGCGGCAATCAAGCGCGGCGCCGAACAGGAAGCCAAGGGTTTTACCTATTCTTACGACATGCTCGGCGAAGCTGCGTTGACGCAAGACGATGCGCGGGAATTTTTCAACGCCTACGAAAATTCGATCAAGACCCTGGCCGGGTGCTCGATGTCGAAGGACATCCGGGAAAACCCAGGCATTTCGGTTAAATTATCGGCCCTGCATCCGCGCTACGAGGTGGGGCAAAAACAACGCATTCTCGACGAACTTGTCGAACCGACGCTGGCGCTGGCGCTGCTCGCCAAACAGGCCAACATGGGATTCAATATCGATGCCGAAGAATCGGATCGGCTGGATCTGTCGCTGGACGTCATCGCGGCGGTGTTGTCGGACGAGCGGCTGGCGGGCTGGGATGGCTTCGGCGTCGTGGTGCAAGCCTACAGCAAACGCGCGCCTGGCCTAATCGACTGGCTATATGGTCTGGCCTCGCAACTGAATCGAAAGATTATGGTACGGCTGGTGAAAGGCGCCTATTGGGATACCGAAATCAAACGCTCGCAATACGAAGGTTTGAAAGATTTTCCGGTTTTTTGCCGCAAATCGATGACCGACGTCGCCTATATCTGCTGCGCGGAACAGTTACTGGCGATGCAGGACAGAGTTTATCCCCAGTTTGCCACCCACAACGCGCACACGGCCTGCGCCGTTTTGAGGCTGGCGGACAACGATGCGTCGTTTGAATTCCAGCGCTTGCACGGCATGGGCGAAGTCATGCACCGCAAATTAATGCAGCGGGCAAAACTTCGCTGCCGCATATATGCGCCGGTGGGCGCGCATCGCGATCTGTTGGCTTATCTGGTAAGGCGCTTGCTCGAAAACGGGGCCAATTCATCCTTCGTCAACCAGATCGTCGATCAGTCGGTCGCGGTCGATAAAATTGCCGTCGATCCGTTTACAGTGCTGGATGAAGACCTGCGACAAACGCCCAACCACATCAGCTTGCCGCCAAACCTTTACGCACCCGAGCGTATCAATTCGCGCGGCTGGGATCTGCACGATGAACTAGACCTCGGACAGATCGAGCAGGCACGCGGCGAGTTCGCGACACATCGCTGGGTCGCGCAGCCATTGATGGCGGTGCCGTTTGAGGGCAGCGCGCCGGGGAAGATTTTCAATCCCGCCAGGCCCGACGATATCGTCGGTAGGCTACAAGAAGCAACGCCCGCAGATGTCGACGCCGCAATCGGTGCGGCGCAAAGCTGGGCCGCGGCACGCGGCGCGGAGCGTGCCGCGGCGCTGCGAAAAGCCGCGGATTTGTACGAAGCCAACTATGGCGAGATTTTCGCGGTCTTGTGCCGCGAAGCCGGCAAGAGTCCGATGGACGTGATTGCCGAGATCAGGGAGGCGGTCGACTTTTTACGCTACTACGCGACCCGCATCGAAAGCCTGGCGGAGCGGCAGGCGCGCGGCATCGTCGCTTGTATTTCGCCATGGAATTTCCCGCTCGCCATTTTTACCGGTCAAATCGCCGCCGCGCTGGCGGCCGGCAACGGCGTTTTGGCAAAACCTGCCGACCCGACGCCGTTGGTTGCAACCATCGCGGTTAAATTGATGCATCAAGCCGGCATTCCGCAGTCGGTGTTGCAACTGTTGCCGGGCAGCGGTTCCGTGGTGGGCGCCAAGCTGGTTGCCGACGGGCGCATCGCCGGCGTTTGCTTCACCGGGTCCCTGCGAACCGCAAAAACGATCGACCGTTCGATGGCACAAAACCTCGACCCGGGCGCACCCCTGATCGCGGAGACCGGCGGCCTGAACGCCATGATCGTCGATTCGACCGCGCTGCCCGAACAGGCAGTGCGGGATATCATGGTCTCGGCCTTTCAGTCTGCCGGCCAACGCTGCTCGGCGCTGCGACTGCTATATCTGCAAGAAGACATAAAAGACTCATTCATGAAAATGCTGTACGGCGCTTTCGACGAAATCGTCGTCGGCGATCCCTGGTCCTTCGCAACCGATCTCGGCCCCGTCATTACGCCAACGGCGCGCGACGAAATCGTCGATTACATCGATACCGCCAAAGCTGACAATCGCTTGCTGAGACAACTCGAGGCGCCGCCGCAGGGAACCTTTGTCGGCCCGGCCATCATCGAGGTCGGGGGCATCGCCGATCTCGAAAAAGAAGTATTCGGCCCGGTGCTGCACCTTGCCACTTTCAAGTCGCATCAAATCGATATCGTGGTCGATCAAATTAACGACAGCGGTTACGGCCTCACTTTCGGATTGCATACCCGCATTGACGATCGCGTGGAGCAAATCACTTCCCGCTTGAACATCGGCAATATGTATATCAACCGCAATCAAATCGGCGCCATCGTCGGTTCGCAGCCGTTCGGGGGCGAAGGCCTATCCGGCACCGGCCCGAAGGCGGGCGGCCCCAATTACGTGAAACGTTTCAGCCGGTCTGCCGGCGAAGATGGGATTTCGATTACCCCCGGATCCGCGGCCGACAAAGCGCAGGTTCAGGCCGAGCTCGAGCGGCTCGCAAGCCCCCGGCAGCGCGTACTGCAGAATTACTTGTTGCCCGGTGCGACCGGTGAATCTAACCGGTTGTCGCTATTCCCGAAAGGCAAGATTCTGTGCCTGGGTCCGAGTCTTACCGCGGCCCAAGCGCAGGCTCGGATTGCCGCAAGTCAAGGCTGTGCCACGTTGATCGTATGCCCGGGCGCGCGGCAAGCGGGTTCAATCGACGCTTATCTCGAACGCCAGGAGCTGACCGGCCTGCAGGGTTTCGACGCCGTCGCCCTGTGGAGTCATGGGGATGATTTGGCCCAGGCGAGAACGGCTTTGGCGGCGCGCAAAGGCGTAATTATCCCGCTGATCGTCGAATCCGATATGGCGGACCGATGCGTGCTGGAACGCCACATCTGCATCGATACCACGGCTTCCGGGGGCAATGCTTCATTGTTGGCGCAAACCACCGCTTAACTCCAGCCCGAATGACCGGCTAAACAGCCGCAGCCGCCTTACTCGGCCTCGATAGCCTGCGCCAAAATGATTTAACCGGCTGTTTTACTTAGCCACCGCCATTCGAGCCTGCTTTTGCGGAGCGTCGACGCGTTGAAAGGTATTTTCGATCAAGACCCGCGTATCGGTATGAACCACGTGACACTGCAGGCAAAAAAAGCGTCGCGGCGAAACATCCGACAATCCCTGGACATGGGGGTTTCATAGTGGGTAACGCCGATTTTGGTGGCGCCGGTTTCCGCGGATTTTTAATATTGTGGCAGGACGGGCATTTATTGGCATTGGTCGACAATTCGAAACCGCGGAAATTATGCTGAATCAGCGGCGGCTGAAAAACATAGTCGCTGACATAAGAACTGCGTTCGCGCGGCACCGGCTTGAATAAATCCGCTGCGCGGGTCGCGTCGAACAGGGTCGCGGCAAGTCACAGACCGCGGCTAAATTTTAGCCTGGATGGTTTGACTGTGAATGAGCATGTACCCGGAGCCAGGACAGCGACCGGATTGAAGCTGATCTACCGATTGCCAGCACGCGCGCGCTATTGGTCATTTCTATTCGCTCACTACCACCCTAGGCCCGGCTTCGATTGTTCACCTCACGTAGGCAATGCTCGGTAGCCAGGTCACCAGTTTCGGCAGCAGAAAAACAACCGTAAGACCAATGAGCTGGATAATAATAAAAGGTATGACTCCGCGGTAAATGTGACCAACAGTAACCGCTGGGGGCGCGACCCCTTTTAAGTAAAAGAGCGCGAATCCAACGGGCGGAGTCAAAAACGAGGTTTGCAAACAGATGGCGAACATTACCGTGAACCAAACGAGATCGAATCCCAGTCCCTGGATAACCGGCCCCACCAATGGCAGGATGATTAACGTTATTTCTATCCAGTCAAGAAAGAAACCCAGTAAAAAGGTGATGAATAGAACCGTAATGACGATTCCTTCCGGGCTAAATGGCAAGCCGTTGAGGCCGTTACCAATTAACTCGTCGCCGCCGAATCCGCGCAACACCAGTGAAAATGCGGTGGCGCCGATGAATATCGCGAAGATAAACGCGGTCGTATTGGTTGTCTCTTTACAAACCTCCTTGAGGATTTTGAGATTGAGCCGGCGATTACAGGCCGCCAGAATCAGAGTGCCGAAAGCACCGACGCCCGACGCTTCCGTCGGGGTGGCGATGCCGAATAATATCGAGCCCAGTACAGCCCCGACAAGCAATAGAGGTGGAAGTATGGATAGTAGGGCGCGCACGACATCCGACAGAGACAGTGCTTCAGTCCCATTTCCCGCGGGCGCATCCTGGGGCCGAACAACACCCCAGGCCAGTATGAAAACGATGTAGAGCAATCCGAGCATGACGCCGGGCAACAATGCCCCCATGAATAAATCGCCAACCGAAAGCCCCTGGCGGTCCGCCATCAGCACCAGCATGATACTTGGTGGAATCAAGATACCGAGCGTTCCGATCGAGCAGATGGTGCCGGCTGCGAGTTCGGTCTTGTAACCTTTATCCAGCATCGTCGGCAGACCTAACAGCGCCAGCAAGACGACGGAGGCGCCGATAATTCCCGTCGATGCCGCCAACATGAGCCCTATGATTGCGATAGTCACCGCGAGTCCGCCGCGCACGCGACCGAACATTTTGGACATATTCTGCATCAGGTTTGCGGCAATACCGGACCGATCGAGCATTAATCCCATGAAGATGAACATGGGTAACGCGACCAAAATCCAGTTATTCATGGTGCCCCAGATCCGATTCACAATCGCCGATGTATAACGCCAGTCGACGGTGTAGAAAGAATCCTTGAAATAATCGGTATACCGCAATCCCAGGTCGCCAACCAGAGTGAAAAACACGGCGACACCCCCCAGGACCCAGGCGACCGGATATCCCGTGAACAGCAAGCCGATGAAAGATGCGAACATCAGAATGCAGAGAACTTCGTTAAACTCCATGATATCGCGCTCTGCTATCTCAATCGTGAGTTTGTCTTTTACTTTGTGGCAAGGGTCGGGGAAAGCCAATCAGTAATGCGGTAACGCGCGTTAATCGGGATACGGCGGCCAGGCCAAGCAACAAAAATCCGACAATCAACATTGATTTGATGGCCCAGCGCGCCGGCAACCCTCCCGGCGCGTCCGAGATTTCGTTAACGCTCCACGAGTAAGCGACAAACGGTACGGCGTTGTAAACGACGAGTAAGATGAATGGAAGTAAAAAAAATATCAGGCCGCATAACTCAATTCGAGACCGGGTGCGCAAACCCATTCGTTCATGCAAGATATCGATGCGCACATGGTTGTCGGTTTGCATGCAGTAAGACAAACCGCAAAGAAACCCAATCGAATAAAGATGCCACTGAATTTCTTCGAATTCCACCAGGCCTCTGCCGAACACATAACGTGCCATTACGTTCGTCATGATTACCAATAGCAAGATCAACCAAGTCCAAGAGACGACTTCCCCGACGCGTCGAATTAGAAAATCCGCCGCATCGGAGAAATGGGTACCGGGCAATTGTGGTTTGTTACCCGCCGGATCGAGTTCGGCACAAAAGCCCATTTCCCTAGTCGCCCGTTACACTCATATTTAGCTTTGCAAAGGCGTTCCTAGAAGTCCCGTGGCAGATAGCCAACTTTGCCCCAGGCTTGATAGCTCTTGTGAAATGTTTGTTGCGCCTGGTAAATTTTCTTGAAATTCGCGTCTGCTTCGACCTGCTCGTTAACAACCTCTTGATAAACCTTGCGCAGTTCGCGCAACATAGCATCCGGGAATTTTCTCACCTGCACACCTTTCGCCATATTTTCTACCAGCTGGGGACCGGATAGCGCTTCGGCTCTGGCAAGGTTTTTCAAAACCCCGGCCGTACAAGCCGTATCGACAATCGCTTGATCCGACTTGCTTAGGGAGTTCCAGACATCCCGATTGACGACAAAATGGAATGAAGTGAAAGTCTGGTGCCAGCCCGGGAAATAGTTGTACTTGGCAATCTTGTGCAGACCCAGGCGCGAATCCGCTGGCGGCGTGGCGTATTCAGTTGCATCGATTGCACCTTTTTCGAGCGCCTGAAACAATTCACCGCCGGGCAACATCGTTACCGAGGCGCCGAGTTTTTGTAACACTTTGCCGCCGAGGCCCGCATAGCGAATTTTCAAGCCGTCAAAATCCTTGACGGAGGTCATCTCTTTGCGGTACCAACCCGCGGTTTCCGGGCCGGTGAGCCCGCACAGAATCGGATGGATGTTATGCGATTTATAAAGTGACTCGCCGAGTTGACGCCCGCCCCCTTCGTACCACCATGCGATGTACTCTTGCGGTTCGAATCCAAACGGGACGGCGGCAATCAACGGTGCGGCTTTAATCTTGCCTTGATCATAACCGAGCCAGGTATACCCAACCTGGAGTTTGTTATCTTTTACGGCATCGGTAATTTCGAAGGCCGGCACCAATGCCTTAGGCTCGAACACTTTCATTTTCATACGCCCATCGGTCATTCGATCGACGTTATCGGCGACGTCGACGATTTGATCGCCGAGCGCCGTGAGCTTGGTGCCGAAACCGGTTGGCACCTTCCAACGAATTTGATCTGCGGCCAGGGCCGCGTTACCAAGCAAAAAACTCATCAGCAAAGTCGTCGCGAAGCACTTCATCATAGAATCGATGCGCGTGTTTAATTTGTACATTTGAACTTCCTCCACATTGTTTTAGATACTTAACAATTGCAGCATCCACAATTTTTATGCACCTGGATCAGGTCTGACGAAATCAGTCTATGTATACATAATTGCAAAATATATGCTTAAATGCGCACAGGCGATCTGCAGATATGCACACAGGAATCAATTAAATGTTCGATTGGGATGACTTGAAATACTTTCTGGAAGTCAGTAGACGCGGCAGATTCACCAGCGCCGCTCAATCGCTAAGCGTGGATCACACAACCGTTTCTCGCCGAATTGATGCGCTTGAACGGGCGGTTAATGCCAAATTGTTCGACAAGACCGATCGTGGGTTCCGTCTCAGTGAAAGCGGAGAGAAACTATTGCCGCTGGCGGAAACCATCGAAAATGCCGCACTGCGGGCACAGGACAATATCGCCGGCGGAAGCAGCAGACTGTCGGGCTCGGTACGTATCGGCGCACCGGAAGGTTTTGGCAGTTTTTTCCTCGCACCTCGCTTGCCGGATCTTGTGACAAAACACACCGGGCTAGATATCGAACTGGTTGCGCTACCGCGCTATCTGAGTCTGTCCAAACGAGAAGCCGACATCGGGATCACCCTGGCCCGACCGACCTCGGGCCGCTTATATGCGCGCAAGTTAACCGACTATCAGCTGCAATTATTCGCCTCGTCCAATTACCTGGAAGAACAGGGTCCAATCAGCAAAAAAAAAAAGGAGTTACAACATCACCGGCTGATCGGCTATATCGACGATTTGATTTTTGCGCCCGAGCTTCGTTATATGGAATCGGTCGCCAAAAACTTAACCGCGCAGTTTCGCAGCACGAGTCTAACCGCGCAGCGTCAGGCCGTGCTCGCCGGTGCCGGAATTGCGGTGCTGCCCCGGTTCATGACCCGTGACGACAAGCGCCTGATTCCGGTTCTGCCCGATCAAATTCGCCTTATTCGGTCGCTATGGTTGCTGATTCACGAAGATATCCATGTGTTAACCAGGGTGCGCGAAGCAGCCGATTTCGTCACCGATATCGTTCGAGCCGAACGTAATCTGTTTATCGACGATTGAGCTTCCAACGTAACGGACCACTCTCCAGAGTTTCTCTGCCAACTTAATATTTATGCACATTCATTGTGTAATTTTGAACATTAAATCTGCGTTTATATAAATCTACAATTCCTAGTCTCGCGATCGCCGGGCTAAAAGTCTGAACCGCTACTTCAGGTTGGCGGGAAAGAGGGACGGAAGGTCCGGAAATCACCATCCTATGCACGCTTAAAGGAGCTTGGAAATGAGCAGAATCGGATTTATCGGAATTGGCAACATGGGTGCCCCAATGGCCTGTAATCTAAACAATGCGGGCCATGAAGTAGTCGCCTACGACCTGTTGCAAGAAAACCTCGATCAAATCGCCGCCCGGGGCGTGAAAATTGCCGATTCGCCGGCAGCGGCCGTGGCCGGTGCCGATGTGCTGTTTACCATGCTGCCGGGTGGGTCTCAGGTCGAGAGCGTGTATTTGAGCCATGTGTTCAGGGTAGCCAAACCCGGCACGCTAATGATCGATTGTTCGACCATCGACATTGAATCATGTCGTACCGTGCATGACGCCGCCGCCAGCTACCGCTTTCCGATGGTCGACGCACCCGTATCCGGCGGCGTCAGCGGTGCGACCGCGGGTAGCTTGACCTTCATGGCCGGCGGCGAACAAGAGTCGGTCTCGTCGGCGCTACCCTTACTTGAAATACTGGGTAAAAATATCGTTCATTGCGGCGCTCCGGGAACCGGGCAAGCGGCAAAAATTTGCAATAATATGATGTTGGGCATTCAAATGGCATCGGTTGCCGAAGCGTTTGTGCTGAGCGAACGCCTGGGTCTGGATGCCGGCAAATTGTTTGAAGTCGCGAGCACTTCATCCGGACAATGCTGGTCGTTGACAAGCTATTGCCCGGTGCCGGGTTTGGTCGAAGCCTCACCGGCAAATAATAATTACGAACCCGGATTTGCCTCGGCTTTGATGCTCAAGGATATGAATTTAGCCCTCGAGGCAGCGGAAATTTTTGGCGCCAAGCTTAAGCTTGCAAAGTTGGCGGCATCGCTCTATTCATCCTATTTCGATACCGGTGTCATCGGACATAGGAAAATGACCCATTCCGGACAAAATTATTGACCCACCTTTGTTTAAATCGGGTCGTCTTATTTGGAGGGCGACCCATGCTAACAGAGGAAGCAAAGATGGAGAT
>Ga0126332_10000072_pt1 | contig 41828 bp, 34 predicted proteins | sample InaspJWI42metaG_FD_94482 | JGI IMG/M metagenome (GOLD analysis project Ga0126332, IMG submission 94482) | Marine gutless worms symbiont microbial communities from Oahu, Hawaii - Inanidrilus sp. 2 OAHU.JWI-42 metaG | ecosystem: Host-associated > Annelida > Digestive system > Unclassified...
TGCCGAAGAAAAATATCCCGGAACAGATTTGCGACTGGTCTACGAACTCGGGGGATATACATCCCCCAATTAAGCCAAAGGTGTCAGTTATTCTTCCCAGAGGTAAGGTGTCCTGAATATAGAGGAATACGGCCACGGTGGCAGTGGCCAAAATTAAAAATTTACGCACGTCAGCCATCATCGTCTGTTTGAGAAAGTGGGTCACCACCGGTGAGCCGGCGAGCCATATCGGAAAATCCGGGGATCGGTGATTGGCCGCCACTTTGCGGACCGCCGCTACGACTTCGCTGTTTTGTTCGTCGGTCAGATAACCTTGCGGCTGAGTATCGGACGGCTGGGTTTGTTCCTCGAAACCTTGCAGCAGATCGGATTCCTGCGGGGCGGCAGAATGGCTGTGCGTTCGAATGACAATTGTCGTAAAACTGCCGTCCTCGGAAATCAAAAGATTGCGGTAAACCGGATTGGAAAGGGTTCTTTGTTTTAAGACCGTCATCTGATTTTCGTTATCCGGCCAATTTTCCAGCAGGTCCTCGACGATGAGTTCATCTGATTCACCGCGCGTGTTGCGGGCATTGATCAAGCTGGTGATGTCATCGATGTAGGGCACGTTTTCTTCCAGGTTCTGGTGCAGGGCCTGCAGTTTTTCAAAAAATTTGCGGTCAAAGATTTCGGGCGGCTTGACGGCAAGGATGACGACTTCATCCCGCCCGAATTGGTCCCGGAATCGATTGTATGCGAGCAGCGCCGGATCGTCTTCATGCAGAAAACCCTCCATGGATGTATCGATCGTGATTTTCGGAATCTGGGATACGACGGCGGCTATCAGGATGAGCATGACAATGACCGTTTTGATGCGGTTGCGATAAATGATATGGGCAAATTGTTCAAAGCCTTGTTCTATCCGGTATCTGATCGATGCCATGCCTGGATCCTTATCTATAAAAGGCAAAAGAGTTTGAAGTGATTTAATCCACAGATTTCGCAGATTACACAGACACCAATGAATGTGCGGTGGAGATAGTGAAATCTGCCTGGTTTAATTCCCCGCAGCTTGCTGCGGGGAAGTTCATCATTTGCTCACCGCGTTTAAAACGATTTTTTCAATCTCATTTTTCAAAGCTGTTGAATTCTCCTCACCTGATTTGCTGAGAGTATGTGTCATCAGTCCGGTATATCGATTGCGGGCCGGTCCGCTGGTCTTAAAAAACGAAAATCCGCCGACCACCATCATATGTAAAACGAAGGGGTGAACATCTCTAAGCTCACCACATTCTCTGCCTTCATTCAGCAGTCGCACGACTGTGCTAATGATCGACGCTAGGTCGCTGGCCACGATTTCAGGCAAATTGACGCCGCCCGCTGCCATTTCCCGCATCATGACCGGGGGCAGGTGCGGGTGCCTTTCAATGGTTTCGAAAATACTGTGTACGTATGCCTTGATTTTTTCGGTCGGGTCGGCAGCATGTTCCAGATTTGCAGTCAGGCGAGCGGCCGCATCGCCAAACATGTCGTGCAAGACCTCTGAGTAGAGAGCTTTTTTATCGCCGATATGATAATAGATCATGGCTTTGTTAACACCGGCACGGTTGGCGATGTCGTCAATGCGGGCACCTTCAAAGCCGGCGGCCGCAAAAGCCCGGGCTGCTGCATCCAGTATGCGCTGGATGGTTTCTTTTTTTTTGGCATCCCTGGTGCGCATTGATGAAATCCCCTCATTTACAATATTAAAATTAACTAACCATTTAGTTAAACTATTTGTTTAATAATCTTTATTGATTGAATTGTCAAGTGTCACAATAAATTTTTTGATATGGTAAATTTAATAATTTTGTAAAAATCTAAATATCTCTAAAGCGTCATTCTGGCGAATGCCAGAATACAGTTAATTCAGTATTTTCTGGATGCCGGATTCGTCATCCTGGACTTGATCCGGGACCGGCATGACGAAATCGGACTTTTTTCGGCATCCTCCATTTTTTGAAATTCATATGGTTTTTGCGGAAGATGGGTAGTCTGAAATGAACAGGGCTGCTGATAGGGATTTATTTCCAGGATTTGGCTTTTTCGGCTTGCAGCGCGCGCTTGAGGGCTTTCGAGTGAACATTTCCGGCAAAGTGAACCGGGCTTTTGCCGTATATGGGATCCCACCCGGACGGATCGGCCGTACAAAAATACTGAACCTCGAGTCCGATACGAATAGCTGCTTTGGCCGGCGGAAGATGAAGCACGCGGGCTGCAGCCTGCCAGGTTGCGCCGCAGGGTGCGCCGCGAACGACCCGTATCGTTTCAATCCGGTCCATGGATACCTTAACCTCAAAGGCCGGTGATCCGAATTTTTCACCATAAATTCCCAGACAGGCCTGCCTGGACAGGCCGCATCACGTCGGGGGTGTGAACGTCCCTGCAACCTGTATCTTTTTGCCGGAAGCAACAACCGGGATGTTGTTTTTACGGCAGAGCAGGGCCAGGTCATAGGATAAGTCCGGGTGTTTGAGGAAATCGAGTACTAGATCTGCGTGTATGATCTGCGGTAGATAATCGTCGGCGTCATCGATTATAGGTGGCAGGATTACACCGATGTCAAAGCACTCGAGCTCAAAAAGATTGTTGCCGTGGTCCCGGATGCCCCGAATTTTGCTTTCGCCGCTGCCGTTCTGCTGGAAAATGATGATTATTTGGGGTCTAGTCATTTAACGATGTTATTTTCCGATTTTCACTTTATCTGAGCTACAAACTTTTCCAATTTCTGTTCAAACAGCGCTTTTTGTTTATCATACGTGTCTCCGGCCGCCTCGAGATCATCAAATAGCCGATCTATCGTGCTCTGGCAGACGTGAATTGCCCGGGAAACTTCAGCGATTTTTTCACCATTCTGGTTCAGGGTTGCACTCTGCATTTCTTCATTGAAACGGGCCAGCTTTTTTTCATGAACATCAATTTCATCTTCAATATCAGCGATTCTTTCTTCGAGTGGTTTTAGGGCCCGGGCACGCTCGGTAAGAATTTCTGATCGCTGGCGCCTGATTTCCTTTTTGGTGTGTCTCTCTGTATCCTCATTGTCGTGGTCGGATTTAGCAGTCGGCCGGGGTGATTCGGCTTCTTGCACCCATCCGCCTTTATCAAGGAACTGCTGGTAGGTATCCTCGAATACCTCGATGGAATCATTTTGGAATATCACCAAACGCTGCGCGAGGGCATGCAGGAACATCTCGTTATGGGTCACCATGATCACAGCGCCGTCGAAATTGTCGATGGCCGCCAGCAGGGCATCGCAGGCATCCATGTCCAGGTGATTGGTCGGCTCATCTAGCAGCAGTAAGTTCGATGGGGTGAGCAGAAGTTTTCCCAGGAGCACCCGGCTCTTTTCACCGCCGGACAGAACGCTGACTTTTTTCAATGCTTCCTCGCCCGGAAACATCATCGCGCCGCAGATATTGCGCGCCTTCTGGCGGTCGAACTCCGGATCGGCCCAGATCAGTTCCTCTTCTACGGTTCGTGATTCCACCAGTGTCTGAACATTGGTCTGTTCGAAAAAACCGATAGTGACATTGGGATTATATTGAACACTGCCTTTGTGCGTCTTCAGAGTGCCGGCGAGGAGTTTCAGCAGCGTGGTCTTGCCTTTGCCGTTTGGGCCGACAACGCAGACCCGATCCCGGTGGTGGATGGTAATGTCAAAGTCGCGGATAACCGGGCGCTCTGAATCATATCCGAAAAAGATGTTTTCAGCACGGATCATGGGTTTGTTTGGAAAAGGTTCACTGCGAAAGGAAATCTCCAGGGACTTGATCGCGTCCAGTTTGTCGCGTTTTTGCATTTTGGTCAGGGTTTTGATGCGCGACTGGACCAGATTTGCCAGGCGGGCCTTGGCCCGGAAGCGGGTGATAAACTGCTCGATTTCCTTCCGGCGGCGTTCGTCATTTAACCGTGTTTTTTCGTAAACTTCTTCATCCTGGGCGATTTGAGTATAATACTTTTCGGTATTGCCTTCTATTTTGCGCAATTTGCGGCGGTGAATGCCCATCGTGTGCGTGACGATTTTGTCCATAAAACTTCGGTCGTGCGTGATGAGCATCACTTCGTGGGGCCAGGCGAGCAGGAAGCGCTCAATCCAGCGGATGGAGGTAATATCGAGATAATTGGTCGGTTCATCCAGCAGGAGCAGATCGGGTTCGGACACAAGCACCTTGGCAAGATTGAGCCTTACCTGAAACCCACCTGAAAATTCGGAAGGATGCCGCTGGTGGTCTTTTTCGGAGAAGCCCAGACCGGCCAGGATTTTCTCCACCTTCCAGTATTGGTCCCGTTCGTGAGTCGGCAGTCCGGTTGCCCCTTCCTCAAGAATCGTTTGCTTGGTAAAGTTTAATTTCTGGCGGACATGGGCCACGCGGTAATTTCTGGGGAATGTGATTGTACCCGAATCCGGTTGTTCTTCGCCATGGATTATTCGCAAGAGTGTTGTTTTGCCGTGACCGTTGCGTCCGACCAGGCCCAGCCGTTCACGCGGATTCAACCGGAAACTGACGCTTTCGAACAGAATATGACTGCCGAAACCTTTGGACAGGTTTTCTACACTGATCATTGGGAGCCATCTGCAAATCGGCGGCCGGTCATGTAAAATACAGTAGTTTGCGCGCGCGGCCACCCGAAGTTGATTGTAAACGAATTCAGCGTATCATAACGCGTATGAAGCCCGGCATCAAGCTTGACAATAAGAAGCTATTTTTATATCTTATTTATTTTAAAATAAAAACTGCCGGTGCCGATTTTCGATGGATATTCGAAATGCTGACCTGCGGTTCGATGATTACAGGACCGCCAACAGGGCTGTCGCTGAAATACCAAGGGATCACCCAAAAAGGAACGCCGCATGAAAAGCTTGCTGTACGCCGTTTTGGCGTTGTCAATTTTGAGCAATACCGCCATTGCGGATGATCGCAATACCGTCGAAAAACTGTTGAAAGGCAAACTTGATGCCGTCCTTTTGGTTTTGCACAACCAAAAACTGAATCACCAGGCAAAAAAAGATGAAATCAGCACCATAATAATGCCTGTGTTTGACTTTCCTTTGATGGCCAAGCTGACCCTGGGCAGAAAGCACTGGCCGGGGATGACCAAAGAGCAGCAGGCAAAATTTACTGAGCTATTCATCAGCCTCTTGAAAGAATCCTATCTTGAAAAAATATCGCTGTATACCGATGAACGCATCGTTTTCCAGGAGACTGTCCAGGTCAAGCGCAAAGTGCACATCGCAACCGACCTGATCTCCAAGGACAACAAAATCTCCATGCTGTATAAGTTTTACAAATCCAAGCACGGCTGGCGCATCTATGATATTGAAATCGAGGGGATCAGCCTGATCGTAACCTACCGCTCTCAGTTCGACCAGGTCCTGAACGAAGGTACGGTGGATGACCTGATTATAAAGCTTGAAAAATCAGAAAAAACCTGATCCGGCCAAGCCGGAATTGAAGATTGAAGACTGAAGATTTGTGGTATTCTATCTATTTTATTTCACCTCCATAATCAAAAAGCAAAAATCAGATTATTGATTCATAAATCATGCGCAAACATGATGTTATTCCAATAAATATGTACTAATCCGCCCGTTTTCGTCGAGCTGAAACCGTCAATATGACAAAACGCTATTCACTGCCGGAACGTTTTTTCGATAAAGTCATTCTGGATCACCCCGGTCTGGTCATTATCTGTCTTCTGGCCGTGATTTGTTATCTCGGGTATATGGCCAAGGATTTCAGACTGGACGCGTCGGCCGAAACCCTTGTGCTCGAGGACGATAAGGACCTGCGTTATGCCCGGCTCATCAGTTCACGCTATGGCCTGCATGAATTTTTATTTCTGACGTACGCACCCAAAGACGGCGATCTGCTCTCGGAAAATACTCTGAAGCAGCTGGCTCGGCTGCGTGATGATTTACAGCGGCTGGAAGGTGTGTCGTCGGTCTATACCATTCTTGAGGCCCCTTTGCTGGAGAGCCCGCCGGTGCCCATCAAAGAGCTGGCTGGCGGTGTGCGCACGATCGAATCGCCCACGGTTGACAAGCAGCTGGCCCGGGTCGAGTTCAGCCAGAGCCCGATTTACCGCAACCTGCTGGTCAGTCCGAATTTAAAAACGACCGCGCTGCAGATCAATCTGCCCGCCGATGACATCTATCAGGATTTACTCACCCGTCGGAATCGTCTGCGTATTAATCAAGCCGCGGGCGATTTGTCGGCATCCGAAAGCGCCGAATACAAGGCGGTCAGCCGCAAGTTCCGGCAACATCGCGATAACATGCGGGCGCAACGACACGAGCTGATTACAGCGATTCGCGCGGTGATGGATGCCTACCGGCAAGATGCCGACCTTTTTCTGGGCGGTGTCAGCATGATCGCCGATGATCTGATCAGCTTTATCAAAAGTGATCTGAAAATTTTCGGACTCGGGGTATTGTTTTTTCTGATCGTCACCCTGGCCATTATATTTAAAAGAATTCGCTGGATTCTGCTGCCGATGCTGTGCTGCGGTTTTTCGGCCATTGCCATGATTGGCCTGCTGGGCCTGTTCGGCTGGGAGGTTACGGTCATTTCTTCCAACTTCATATCGCTGCAGCTGATCATTACCATGGCCATTGCGATCCATCTGATCGTGCGCTATCGCGAGCTTCACGCCAAAAAACCCGACACAGCGCAGCGAACGCTTATCCTGGATACCGTTCGTTTGAAACTAACACCGTGTCTGTATGCGGCCCTGACGACCATCGCCGGTTTCGGTTCCCTGGTGCTTTGCGATATTTTGCCCGTGATCAACTTCGGCTGGATGATGATCGCCGGTATTACCGTCTCGCTGGTACTCACCTTTTTACTTTTTCCGGCAGTATTAATCATGCTGCCCAAAGGATTGCCGCCGTCCGACCGGGAGTCGCGTTTTTCTTTAATGCCGCTATTGGCCAGGTTCACCGAAAGCAACGGTATCGCAATCCTGTTTTTGAGCGGCATTATTTTTATCCTCAGCGTCATTGGAAGCGCCCGGCTTGTGGTTGAAAACAGCTTCATCGATTACTTCAAGGATGATACCGAGATCTACCGCGGCATGAAGATCATCGATCAGTATTTAGGGGGTACGACCCCGCTGGATGTCATCGTTGACTTTGAGCAGGAAGAAGTGTCGGCTCCAATTCCCGAGTCAGGGGCCGAGGCAAAGGCGGTGGACGAATTTGACGAGTTCGACGAATTCGACAAAGCCCAGGATGATGCCAAGTACTGGTTTACATCGGATAAGATGGCCCGCCTGGTGAAAATACACGATTACCTGGATCATCTGCCGGAAACCGGCAAAGTTCTTTCCCTGGGTACTTTGACCAAGGTTGCCGAGCGGTTCAGCCAAGGAAAATCCCTGGACAATTTTGAACTGGCGCTGTTGTACGGCGAGATCCCCGATCGCTATAAACGCACGATTGTTAAACCCTACGTGTCGGTGGAGCACAATCAGGCCCGATTCTTTATCCGGGTCAGGGATTCTGAAAAAACGTTAAAGCGAAACGAACTGCTCAAGCGCATCCGTTATGATTTGACCCACCAGCTGGGCCTAAAGGATGAGAACGTTCATTTAACCGGTATGCTGGTTCTGTATAACAATATGCTGCAGAGCCTTTTCAGATCCCAGATTCTGACCCTGGGCCTGACCGTGGCGGCATTGATGGGTATGTTTTTAATCCTGTTTCGGTCTCTAAAGGTCGCTTTGATTGCCATTTTCCCGAACCTGCTTTCCATCGGCGTCGTTCTGGGTTTTATGGGTTGGATGCGCATCCCGCTGGATATGATGACGATCACGATTGCGGCCATCAGCGTCGGAATTGCGGTTGACAATACGATTCACTACATCCACCGGTTCGCCCAGGAGTTCACGGTCGATCGAAATTATCTCAAGGCCATGCACCGCTGTCACGGAAGCATCGGTTATGCCATGTATTATACCTCGGTGACTATCATCATCGGGTTTTCGATCCTGGCGCTTTCGAATTTCGTTCCCAGTATTTATTTCGGTCTGCTAACCGGGCTGGCAATGTTGATCGCCCTGGTGGCCGCACTGACGCTTTTGCCGCAACTGCTGGTATTTTTCAAACCTTTGGGATCCGAAGGCGCAAAGGAGCGTGAAGCTTAAATAGAAGCGATAAAATTTCAGCTTCCGATCTGCTGTCTGCAAAAGGAAACAATTGCCAATGCGGAATCTGCCCAGAATTCTATTGATCCAATGCGTCCTGTGCCAGGTGTTTTTTTCCGGATGTGCGCACCAGAAAGCAAACACGCCGTCATCTTTTTCAGGTGCTGCAGACATTGTGCCGGTATCTGAAAAAGCCGTGCTTTCCGCTGCGCCGCAGACTTCCCCGGGCTCTGAAGATACGGTCGATATCTTCGACGAGTTCGAGGAAGAATTCAAAGATCAATCGATCCATGTTGCTGATCCCTTCGCTCCAGTGAACAAAGCCGTATTCGTTTTCAACGACAGATTATACTTCTGGGTTCTCAAGCCGGTGGCTCGCGGCTACAACTTCGTTATCCCGCAAATCGTGCGCAGAGGTGTAAGAAATTTTTTCAGCAACCTGCTTACACCGATCCGGTTTACCAACTGTGTTCTCCAGGGCAAGGGCAGCCCGGCAGCAACCGAAGCCGCCCGGTTTGTAACCAACACCACCTTAGGGGTTATCGGATTCTGGGATCCGGCCCTGGATTTATACAATCTGAAGATCAGCGAGGAAGATTTCGGCCAAACCCTTGGTGCATACGGCATCGGCCACGGCTTTTATCTCGTGTGGCCTGTTTTCGGACCTTCCACGCTGCGCGAGAGCGTCGGATTTCTGGGTGATCTTACCGTGAATCCCATCAACTATATCGAGCCGACCAGTGCCAGTATTGCGGTCGGTTTATATCGCCGGTTCAATGACATCTCATTTCGGATCGGGGAGTACGAAGCAATCAAACAGGCCGCTATCGATCCTTATTCGGCCATACGAGACGGTTATATCCAGTTCCGCAACGCCCTCGTAGACCAGTAATGTTCCAGACAACTTCCCGAGGTTCATAAAAAAAATCCGCGGGTTATGCCGGAGAAGGCAACAAGGGGCTAAACTCCTGAATCCCTTATCTTGAATCGCCGATTTTAATCATTACTTTTCGGAATATCCGCGAAGTTTCGTCCTCATGATTTCGGCGTTGGGCAAGTATTCCGGCGGTATTTGCACTTGACAAAAAATGCGTATTTCATAATTAATATCAGTCGAATGCAGGATGCAGGATGCAGGATGCAGGATAGAAAACCTTAATTCGGCCGGTCAACCACCCAACGGGCAAACGGGCTCAACGGGCTCAACCGGCTCAACGGGTTGGATACAGGATTCAGTTTGTAACCGAGAGCATAGGTATGCAGGATGCGTGGATCATCGCGTTCGTTGTATTTTGTTTTCCTATGCTTTCAGACCAGGTCCGGCATATCATTTCCCGGAAAGGGTTAATTCGACACTGGACCTGATGGGAATTAAAGGAGGCCAGACCATGCCAGAAGATGAAAGAGGTTTTGTCATAAAGGACCGCAGGGCTTTTGCTGAAGAAGGCGAAGATTCAAAAGTGTCGGACGATCAAAAGCAGGCAGCCCCGGAGCCGGATTCCGAAACTTCCAAGGCCCAAGCGGCACAGGAAGAGACGGCTGCGGCCGAATACGGGGAGGCGGAAGCGCCTTTGCCGGAAGTGAACTTTCCGACATTTGTCATTTCACTAAACGCATCGGCGCTGGTTCATCTCGGAGCCATCGAAGATCCCGCCAGCGGAAAGAAAGTTAAAAATCTGCCGATGGCGAAACAAACCATCGATATTCTCAGTATGCTGGAGGAGAAGTCGCGGGGGAATCTGACGAACGAAGAAGAGAATATATTAAAAAATATCCTCTACGATTTGAGAATTTTATATGTCAAGGCTACGGGCTAAGCCGGAAGGGATGAGTCATTCTAAGGACATAGCCTTGAAATCATCGCCTTAAGGCGCAAATATTAAATTCTCACGGCAAGACGCGAAGACGCAAAGACAAATCATGAAAACTTAGCGCCTTTGCGACTTTGCGTGAGATAATTTTTGGTCGACCATGATATGTTCGTTTACTTTGGCGTTACTCCGGGTTAATCTGGCTCCTAATTTTAAAACCTGAGTCGGAATCCGACGGAATTCTAAAGAAGGGTCGCCTGCCCGCTGCCCCAAAAATACCTTGAGGTTCGAAAACCGTTTGCGGATATGATAAAAATTCTTTCTCCGGCCAAAATCAACATGTTTTTACATGTAACCGGCAGAAGACCCGACGGGTATCACAACCTGTTCACACTGATGTGTCCGGTTGGTCTCTACGATGAGGTGTCGCTGGAAACCGACTCTGAAGCGCTCAGCGTGATTTGCTCGCATCCGGATGTACCCGATAATGAAACCAACCTGGCCTACTGTGCCGCCCGGCACTTCCTACAGCAATTTGCCTCACAACATTCGTTGCCGCAACACCCCGGGCTGAAGATATCGATCAAAAAGCGTATACCGGTTGCCGCCGGCCTGGGTGGCGGCAGCAGCAATGCCGCTGCTGTGTTGCATGGTATCAACCATCTTTTTGGAAATCCTTTTTCCGTCCGGGAATTGATGGCCATGGGGCTCGATATCGGCGCCGACGTACCGTTTTTTATTTTCGGCAAGCCGGCCATTGCCACCGGTATCGGAGAGACGCTGCAGCCTTTTCCAAACTTGGTCTCTTACTTTGTTTTGTTGATCTACCCGGGTATTGGCGTATCGACGGCGGAAGTGTACAAAAATCTGGATTTAGGATTGACAAACTGCGAAAAAAAACTTAAAGAAGTCCTTTTAAAGCACGAGGCTTATGATGCGGCACAGCATTCGTGCAATGATCTGGAATCATTTACATTGTCCAGATATCCGGAGATCCGGGCGGCCAAAAAAAGTTTACTGAAGCAAGGCGCTGTCGCAGCGCTCATGAGCGGTAGTGGGTCGTCGGTTTTTGGCCTTTTCGACGACTTGCAGGCGGCATCAAGTGCCAAGCTTCTCCTTGACGAAATTAAGACGTGGAAGCTGTTTCTCGCGGAAATGATCGTTCTGGATTCAGGATTAAGGATCGTTGATACCGCGGGCGAGTTTGATATGGCTTGACTTCCGGATCATTGGTATTTGACCATCGGCATCATTTTTGTTTTGTTGGGGCGTCGTCAAGCGGCAAGACACAGGATTTTGGTTCCTGCATTCGGAGGTTCGAATCCTCCCGCCCCAGCCATCCTTATTCAAACATAGAAATCCCGGTACTCTGGGCCAAGTCAGAGGAAATTAGCGGATACCTTAGATAGATACCATGGGGTGATGGAATACTGGAATGTTGGAATAATGGGTTCATTAGGATGAGATCTATTTTGGATACATTTTCTAAATCAGAGATGAAATCAAGATTATTTCCGTTTTCATACCCAATATTCCATTATTCCACCATTCCATCATTCCATTCGACGTCTAAAGGTAAACTTCACCCCTCTGGTGTGAAATCAAAGCCGGGTTCTGGGGCCCAAATTCTTTACTAATGTATCGGTTTCCAGGTCGCAGAAATGCGGAGCGACACGTGCACCAGATACAGAGTGGAGTGGATCTGACAAAGGCAGGCATAGCGTAAATGGATGATTTCATAATTTTTACAGGCAATTCCAACCCTGAATTGGCGAACAAGATTTGTAAATATTTAAACGTTTCGCTGGGTGGTGCCAAAGTAAAGACTTTCAGTGACGGTGAGATTCAAATTGAAATCGATGAGAACGTCCGCCTCAAGGACGTTTTTATTATTCAGTCTACCTGTTCACCGGTCAACGATAACCTGGTCGAGCTTCTGTTGATGATCGATGCCTTTAATCGATCATCCGCCAAGCGTATCACCGCCGTGATTCCTTATTACGGATACGCCCGCCAGGATAAAAAGGTTGCTCCGCGGGTGCCCATCAGTGCCAAACTGGTTGCCGATCTGCTGACGGTGGCCGGCACTAAAAGAGTCATTACGATGGATTTGCATGCCGGACAAATCCAGGGTTATTTCAACATACCGGTCGACAATCTTTTTGCCGCTCCGGTAATCATCGAATACATCAAAGACAATTTAATGGAAAATCTCGTCATTGTGTCCCCTGATGCAGGCGGGGTCGAACGCGCCAGGGCTTTTGCGAAACGGCTCGATGCAGACCTGGCTATCATCGATAAACGGCGTTCCGCCCCCAACCAGGCCCAGGCCATGGCCGTCGTGGGCGATGTGCAAGATAAGGTGGCCGTCATTCTGGATGACATGGTCGATACTGCCGGAACTCTGACCGAAGCGGCCGATGCCTTGAAAAATGCCGGGGCAAGGGAAGTCCATGCCAGCTGTGCCCACCCGGTGCTATCCGGCCCGGCGATCGAACGCATCAACGCCTCTTGTTTGAAAAGCCTGGTTGTCACCGACACGATTCCTTTAAACGAGCACCGGAAACGTTGCAAAAAACTCAAAGTGCTTACGATATCAGAGCTTGTGGGTGAAGCGATTATTCGCAGCCACACCGGGGATTCAGTGACTTCGCTCTTCGTTTAATTCAGGAAATTATAGGAGGTAATTTTTTTGGAACAACTGCAAATAAAAGCCAACATCAGAAAAGAAACCGGAAACGGCCCGGCCCGTGCGTTGCGGCGCGAAGGAAAAATGCCGGCCGTAATTTATGGACCGGACACCGAGCCGATACTTCTGGCCTTGAATATAAGTGATCTCGAACTGTGTTTAAAGAATCGGAACTTGAACCAGTTGCTTTTCAATTTGGCCATCGAAGACGGCAAAACGAAATCCAGACCCGTGATGATCAAAGAACTGCAGATACATCCGGTTACACGAAATTATCTGCACGTCGATTTCTATGAAATCGATATGAATCGCCAGATTAAAGTGCCCGTGCAGGTGGTGACCAAGGGCAAATCCAAGGGTGTCGAGCTCGGCGGTGTCCTGCAGATTATTCGCCGCGAGATTGATGTGCTGTGTTTTCCGCGACAAATACCGGAGGCGATCGAAATCGATATTACCGATTTGGATACCGGTGATTCGGTGCATGTGAACGATATTCCACTAGAAGGTGATATCGAGATACCGGAAGAAGTAAATTTTACCGTGTTGACAATCCTCAGCCCGAAAATCGCGGAGATCGAGGAAGAAGAAGTCGAAGAAGAAGAAGGCGAAGAAGCGGCCGAAGAAGAGGGCGAAACCGCTGAAGCCGGTGACGAAGAATAACCTTTATGATCGGCCGGCAATCCCGTACCGCAAATGTGAAGACGCTGGTGGTCCAGGATTGCCGGCCGGTTTTTAAGGTGAGATCTTTGAATTCAATGATCGCCCCGTAAGGATATGATGGCACAAGAGCGTGTGCGCCTAGTTGCCGGACTGGGCAATCCCGGAAAAGGGTATCGTGAAACCCGTCATAACGCCGGTTTCATGGTGCTGGATAAGGTCGCCGCTTCTTTTGCGATTGGCCTGGACAAGCAAAAGTTCCAGACGCAACACGGTCGTGGAAAAATTGAAGGTATCGAGGTGATCCTGGCACAGCCGCTGGCCTACATGAACAAGAGCGGCCCGCCGATCAAACACCTTGCCGGGTATTATAGAATTTCATGCGAGGATCTGTTGATCATACATGATGACATAGACCTTGCTTATGGGAGAATAAAAATAAAAAAGAAAGGAGGGCATGGCGGACACAATGGTTTAAGATCGTTGATGCATGCCTTTGGGGGGGGGGATTTCGCTAGGATTCGCATCGGAGTCGGGCGCTCATCGGAGCGGATCAGCGTGGCGGATCATGTTCTGGGCCGATATTCCGCAGAAGAATTAAGATATCTGGACCGGATCATCACCCGCGCCCGGGATGCAGTCGTAACCATCCTGACCAAAGGGATCGCAAAAGGTATGGACCGATACAACGATAAACGAATTTCATTTCCGAGTTAAACAATCAGATTTCATTTGGAGGAAAGAATGGACTACATACCGTTAATTTGTACACTGGTTGGCGCTGCGGGCGTCGTCTTTTCGATTATTTTGGCAGGCAATGTCAAAAGTGCACCGGCCGGCGACGAAAAAATGACCGAGATTGCCGGCGCCATTAAAGAAGGTGCGATTGCCTATCTGAATCGCCAGCTGAAGAGCATGGGTGCGGCCGGCATCATCCTTTTTGTCATTATCGCCTTCGCCCTGGATTTCAAAACCGCCATCGGTTTTGCAGTCGGGGCGATTGCTTCTTTTTGCGCCGGTTATATCGGCATGCGTGTTTCGGTTATAGCGAATGTGCGCACGGCTGAAGCGGCCAAAAGCGGTCTGGCCAAGGCCCTAGCTATGGCTTTCAAGGGCGGATCGGTAACCGGCATGATTGTTGCCGGCCTGGCGCTGACCTCTGTTGCCGGATTCTATGCCCTGCTGCTGGCCATCGGCACACCGACCAGAGATGCCGTTATCGCCCTGGTGGCACTGGGATTCGGCGGCAGCCTGATATCCATCTTTGCCCGTCTGGGCGGCGGCATCTTCACCAAGGGTGCGGATGTGGGTGCTGACCTGGTGGGTAAAGTCGAAGCCGGCATTCCCGAAGACGATCCCCGCAACCCGGCGGTTATCGCCGACAACGTCGGAGATAATGTTGGTGACTGTGCCGGTATGGCGGCCGACCTTTTCGAAACCTATGCCGTAACGGCTGTTGCTGCTATGCTGCTCGGCAACCTTCTTTATCCCCAAGCCGCCATTGCCACGGAGTTTCCACTGGTGTTGGGCGCCATTTCCATTGTGGCTTCAATGATTGCAGTTTTCTTTGTGCGTCTCGGGGCCAATGAATACATCATGGGCGCCCTGTACAAGGGTATGTTCGGTTCGGCTATTCTGGCCGCGATTGTATTCGCGGTGGCCTGCGCCAAGCTGCTGGGCGGCGTACCGGGTATCGCACCCATGAGGATATACTTCGCAACGCTCGTCGGCCTTGTCCTGACGGTGCTGATTGTTATCATCACCGAATACTACACCGGTATTCGCCGGCCGGTAAAACAGGTGGCGGAGGCTTCCACCACCGGCCACGGGACCAATATTATTGCGGGACTGGCCGTCAGTATGGAATCCACGGCATTGCCGGTGTTGGCCATCTGCCTCGGTATCGGACTGGCTCATTCGTTCGCCGGCCTATACGGAATCGCAATGGCAGCCATGTCGATGCTCTCCATGACCGGTATGGTCATTGCCATTGACGCATACGGGCCGATTACCGACAATGCCGGCGGGATTGCCGAGATGGCCGAAATGGATGAGAGCGTACGGGCGGTCACCGACCCGCTGGATGCGGTGGGCAACACCACCAAGGCCGTGACCAAAGGTTATGCTATCGGTTCGGCCGGTCTGGCCGCACTGGTCCTTTTTGCCGCATACACCCAGGAGTTCGCCCTGCACGGCGGTGGTGAGGAACTATCGTTTGATCTCGGTAACGTGAATGTTATCATTGGACTTTTTATTGGCGGTCTGCTGCCCTTCCTTTTCGGCTCGATTGCCATGAAGGCGGTGGGTAAAGCCGGCGGCGCGGTGGTGGACGAAGTTCGGCGCCAATTCCGTGAAATTCCGGGCATCATGGAAGGTACCGCCAAACCCGATTACGGCCGGTGTGTTGACATCGTCACCAAGTTTGCGTTGAAAGAAATGCTGGTTCCGGCCCTGCTGCCGGTGGTGGCCCCGGTTCTGGTGGGCGTGTTCCTGGGCAAAATCGCCCTGGGCGGGATGCTGATCGGCAGTATTATTACCGGAGTGTTCGTGGCGATTTCCATGACCACCGGCGGGGCGGCATGGGACAATGCCAAAAAATACATCGAGGACGGCAATCTGGGCGGTAAGGGAAGCGACGCCCACAAGGCCGCGGTTACCGGTGACACCGTCGGCGATCCTTACAAGGATACCGCCGGTCCGGCCGTTAATCCGATGATCAAGATCCTGAATGTGGTTGCGCTGCTGCTGGTTCCGTTCCTGCTGTAATCACTCCCTGGTAAAATGGTTATTTTCTTAATGGAAAAGGATTGGCATTTCATGCGCCAGTCCTTTTCCATTGATTGTATAATAAAGATGTGATATAGTTTGTGAAATTGTAATTTTGTCTTTTAAAAATTCAGTCGATGATCTCGAAAGGATACTTATCCTGACCGAGAAGCATTCGTCGCTTTTGGTAGTAAATTTTTCACTCTGAGCGCGGAAGATTTTTCAGAAGCTGTTTGGCTTAAAAGGCATGCAAATTTAATCAATAACTGGACCAATTCCCGCAACAAAATTAAAATTCCCTGCAATTGGTGTTGAAATGAGTGGTAAAAAGGTGAGTGACCAATCCAAAAGCGAATCAACAAAACAGAAAGGCCTGGTATTTCAGGTCGGAGATCTTGCCGTTTATCCGGCCCACGGGGTCGGTAAGATTGAAGCAATCGAATGTCGCGTCATAAACGGCGAAAAGCATGATTTTTACATCATGAAAGTGCTCGAAAATAATATGTTGATCATGATTCCCATCCGCAACGTTGAGTCCGTCGGGTTACGGGATATCATAGACGAAAAGGAGATTCCCAAAGTCTATGCGGTCATGCAATCCAAAAAGGATGCGTTAAACGACAATCAAACCTGGAACCGGCGCTATCGAGAATACATGGACAAAATCAAGACCGGCTCCTTGTACGATGTTGCCGAGGTTTTTAGAGATCTTTCTTTATTGAAACTCACAAAGGATTTATCTTTTGGTGAACGAAAGCTTTTTGACACTGCCCAAATACTGCTCGTGAAAGAACTCTCAACGGCGAAGAATACAGACGAAGAGACGATCATTTCAGAACTCGAGTCTTTCTTTACTCCTGAAAACACCGACAGCGACGATAAATAAACGTTTCGTAATTTCTATACCGGATGAAAGTATGGAATTCGTGGAGCCCCCTAAATTCTCCTGAACAGACTATGTCCTTGCCTGACACGTTTCACTTCGTTGTCGATTCTTCCCAAGGCGGGATACGTCTGGATGTATTCATTGCTTCCCAGCTTACCGATCTTTCCCGTTCCCATATCGCCCATCTTATCCAGGAAGAACAAGTAACGGTCAACACTATTGTGAAAAAACCCGGTTATCGTATCCGGGTCGGTGATCGAATTAGCGGTGTCATACCTGCGGCGGAAATGGTGCCTTTAGAGCCCCAGCCACTGAAGCTTGATATTATCTACGAAGATGAAGACCTGGTGGTTATAAACAAGCAGCCCGGACTGGTGGTTCATCCTGGACCCGGACACGATTCGGGCACGCTGGTTAACGCTTTACTCTACCACTGTCCCGATATAGGCCCCATCGGTGGTGAACTGCGGCCGGGAATCGTTCATCGGCTGGACAAAGATACGTCCGGCATCATCATTGTTGCTAAAAATTCAGCATCGCTGTCCCATCTCACCGCACAATTCTCGGCGCGCACCATCCGTAAAACCTATCTGGCCCTCGTGTACGGGCAGATGAAAACCGATTCGGGCAGGATCGAACTGCCGATCGGAAGACACCCGATCGACCGCAAGCGTATGTCAGCCGGCAGTCCCCGGTCGCGTGCCGCAGAAACAATCTGGAAAACACGAAAAACCTTCACCGGATTATCATTGCTGGAACTGAATTTAAAGACCGGTCGTACCCATCAGGCCCGGGTGCACTGCGCAGCCATTGGCCACCCCATTGTCGGAGATCCGGTATACGGAAAGCGCAGGCCGGACAGAGGACTGCCGCGCCCGGTGGCCGGAATTGTTGGTAAAATCGGCCGACAAATGCTTCACGCCTGGAAGTTGACTTTTACCCACCCTGCAACCGATGATTCGCTGAGTTTTACTGCGCCGCTGGCCGGCGACATGCATGGGTTGATAGAGAAAATAGATTCCATTACTGGTATTGAAGTAAAATGCAGCCAGGAGGATTGACAATGCTATCGGAAATATTTCGCTGGATCGCGGACGAGACGCTGCTGCATCAGCTTGTTCAAGGACTTCCCACCATCGCTTTAATTGCGATTATGGCTGTCTGCATCGTGATGCTTTCCAAAGGGGCCGATTGGATGATCGACGGTGTGGTGCATTTAGCCCGGCGGACCGGATTGCCGCGAATTGTTATCGGCGCAACGATTGTATCCCTTGGAACCACAATGCCGGAGGCCTTTGTCTCGGTGATGGCCGCCTGGATGGGCAACCCGGGACTGGCGCTGGGAAACGGGGTGGGTTCCATTATTGCCGATACAGGTTTGATATTCGGTTTGGTCTGTATGTTGACCGTTGTGCCCGTAAATCGCTTTATATTGAACCGAACCGGTTGGGTCCAGGTGGGGGCAGCCACCCTGCTGGTCATTATTTCACTTTTTGCTCTGGCCGTTATGGAACAGGGCCCGATATTGCAGCGCTGGGTTGGAGTGTTGTTTCTTATTTTGCTGGGCGGGTATATGTATATTACCTATTACTGGGCCAAGCAGGGAGCAGATATGAGCGATGACCAGGAGGCACAGGACGATTCCAAAATGATCGCATTGGGAAAATGCTGGCTGTTGATTGCCGGAGGGCTTTTTCTGGTCATTCTGAGCGCCCGGATTCTGGTACCCACCGCGGCTGAAATTGCGCACCGCTTCGGAGTTCCCGAAGACGTCATTGCCGCAACCATGGTCGCCTTCGGCACCTCGCTGCCGGAACTGATGACCGCCATTGCGGCTGTCCGCAGGCGTCACCCTGAAATAATGGTGGGTAACGTGGTGGGGGCAGATGTTCTCAATTGTCTTTTTGTGATCGGCGCAGCGGCGGCTGCCAGGCCGCTGGCGATTCCCCAGAATTTTTTCACTTTCCATTTTCCGGCCATGATTCTCATTCTGTATCCTTTCCGGGTCTTTATCTTTATGAACAAGGACGGACGTTTCAAAAGATGGCAGGGCGCATGGCTTTTTGGCGTCTATCTCATTTACCTTATCCTCCAATATGCGTTTAATATCGGGACGGTTGAAGGGTAGTATTCTGCTTGCAGACGATGGTTATTAAAAGGGTTGACATTATTCGGTTTTCTTGACTAAAATTATGTGAAAAGGCGTAAGCACTTCCGAGCCTGGGTTGATTCTATTAAGAAAGGAGGTGAGAACCGATTTGCGATAGCTTAGATCGCTAAATATATCTACAGCCTTCTGAGACCCTTGCGATGCAGCACGCTATATTGTTTAGGAAAGGTGTTACCTGTGATGCGCGCAACCACAATCATCTGCTATTTCATCTTCTGCGTTCTTTGCGAAACGATCAGACGCTAAGCAATGGTCTCAGCGTTATTTCCGAGTTAAATCTGATTTTTCAATTTCAAACGCACACTTCATCTTATCGAAAGGAGCGGTTTGCATGAACGAAGAATCCAAGAAACGAGTGACAACGCCGGTATTGCAGAGCGAAGACTGGTGGGCCTGTTTTATAGGCTGGTTTATACTGCTGCTGGCAATTATCGGGGTTCACGAAGTGGCCACCGGTAAATGGGCCGTAAGCCTTTTGCCCCATACGCCCAAACTCGGCAAGTGGGGCGGTGATCTGGCAGCAGCTTTCCCCAAGGGATGGGGCACCCTCGGGACTGCCATCGGAATGGTCATATTTACGGGTGTCCTGACCATGATCGCCGGTTATTTCCTGAAATTCGATCTCAAAGGGTATATTCCGGGTTTTCTGGTCATCTATGGGCTGACCTTCGTCGCCATGGTGCTTGCCAAACAAAAGTTTATCAACAAGTGGGGGATTTCCTACGTCCTGTTTGCCCTGGTGTTCGGCCTGATCATCAGTAACGTCTTCAAGGTACCAAAAATTCTCAAAGCGGCCGGCCAGACCGAGTTTTTCGTCAAAATCGGCCTGGTCTGCATGGGCGCAACGATCATGTTCTCGGTGGTGCTCAAAGCCGGGGTCATCGGTGTACTCCAGGCCCTGCTGGTGGCAACCGCAGTCTGGTTCGGAACCTACTGGATCTGTCGCAAGTTTAAATTATCCGAACGCTTCAGCAGTATCATCGCCACGGCCAACTCTATTTGCGGGGTATCAGCCACCATTGCCGCCGGCGGCGCCATCCAGGGCGATCCCAAAGAGATCAGTTACATGATCGCCTGGGTTCTGGTGTGTGCGGTCGTGCTGATTCTGGTGATGCCGCCGATTGCGGTATGGCTGAATTTGCCCACTCAGTGGGCCGGTGCTTGGCTCGGCGGCGTGATCGACAATACGGGAGCGGTGATCGCCGCTGGGGAGATACTACGCAACGCCCAGGGAGAACCCAGCAAGGCCGCAGTCGATGCAGCCGCGATGGTCAAAATGGCCCAGAATGTCATGATCGGTGTCGTGGCCTTCCTGATGGCCATCTGGGCAACCCTGTCCCTGGATAGAAAAGCTGATCCTACTGCCGAGAAACCTTCATTTATGGAAGTCTGGTATCGATTTCCCAAATTCGTTATCGGGTTTATGGTGGCTTCTCTGATAGTATCTTTCATCGTGGAGCCGGCTATGAGCGCGAAAGCAGCTAAAGCGGTTGGAGGGGCCTGCAAAAGCTACCGCAGTTGGTTCTTTGCCATGTGTTTCGTGGCCATCGGTCTGGAGACCAATTTCAAGGAGTTGGTATCGGTTGGCGGCGGCCGGCCGGCGGCTGCCTACTGGATCTCCCAGACAGCCAATGCCGTCTGGACCCTGTTCATTTCGTGGATACTGTGGTCCGGCACGTTCTTTACGCCGGTTATTCTTCCGGATTAATCCTCACCGGCAAACGCGAAGGCGCCCTCGATACGGGCGCCTTCTTTTTTTGCTCGGGTTCTTTGCTAGTCCGGAGGATACATCACTTTCTGAGAATTGAAGATTGAAGATTGCTAATTTAATATTTATGGATGTCGCTTCGCTCCGTCCTTTCTAACATTGAATTAATTCCTTTTCGCCTCTCGCGGATCATTATACAATCGAAATTATTTCCCCTCTTAACGCTCTGCCACTCGGGCGCTTCTATTCCCGAAAATGTAATGTTGTCTCTTTGCGAATTCTCAGCACGGAAGAGAGGCACGAATTTGACAAATCAAGCCGGTCAGTGTAAGGCATTATCGGGAGGCAAAGCACATATGGAAAAGTACAGTATGATACTGGCTGCCGAGGAACAATTCGCCCGCGAAGTTACGCTAGGCGTGATAGTTTCAAGACCCCAGACGGCCTGGCTCGTTTTTATTCCGGGAATGTTTATCTTTGATTTCCTGCGCCGGGGCAGCGCTATCAGGCAGTACACCCGCCATTTCTTGTTCCCGCGCAGACTGGCCATCGATGCGGCTCGGTCACGGCTCCAGGAGCAGGGCCAATCCTCTGAACGTTCGCTGATCGAAGAGGATGTAACCCGCTGGTTGAATGCTCTGAATTTGTATTCACAGGCTTTGCTGAAGTTCCAGATGAAAGCGATCGACCTGTTGACGGATCACTATCTAAAACTCCTACAGGCAGAGGGGAACAGCTATCCCGGACTGATTGATAACGCCTATGAAGATCGGGAGAATTTCGAAGATTTTATCAATCAGATTACAACTGCTGAAGATGAAATCGACGAAGCGATTTTAGAGAAGGTGGGTGATAACCCAAAAATCAAGGAGAAATTGTTAGCGGAGAAAGAGCAGGTTGGGATACGTCGCCGGAAGTTGATGGAAGAGATTTTTTAGGGGCTTCGCCCGTTGGCCAGTTTGCCGGTTTGCCCGTTAGCCGGTTGTGTCGGTTAGCCGGTTTGCCCGTTAGCCCGTTTGCCGGTCGAGCCCGTTTGCCGGTTTGCCCGTCTGTTGCATTGAGTGCTTGTCAGTTTCATATCCGGCAAAGCGGGATTACACCACGAAGCGGGACTTCGCTTCATTAAGCAAGACTAGTAGATTGTACCCAAATTGTTGTTTCAGATCCCTCATTTGTAGGAGTGCCTTCCAGGCGCGATACATGGCACATTCGCGGCAAGATGCGGCTCGACTGCCTTCGACAAGCTCAGGCCCCGAGCCTGTCGAGGGGAGCTCGTCGAAGTACGCTCCCACAGCTATTGCAATAGACTAAGGAAACGATCTACTAGCATATTCAGCACGGCTTAACCAGCCCAACCGGCCAACGGGCTCAACCGGCAAACGGGCTAACCGGCAAAACGGGCTCAACCGGCCCAACGGGCCCAACCGGCACAACCTATATGACGCCCAGCCGTTAGTAATCACTGGAGAAGAACTTTGCCTTCGAGCTTAAAGCAAAAATACGAACGAATACTTGCCAGGGAGCGCTCGTTGTCCAATACGTTGTCCCGTTCGGTGATCCGGCCGAAGCCGTTCGGCGTTTGGGACATAATGATACCTATGGTCTTCATATTAAACTTTATGAAGAACAAACAGGCCAAAGAGTTATTCATCCAGAATTTTATGTTTACCAAAAAATTGGCGCTGCAGGCTGCGTATGACATGCTTCAAAATGGACGCAGCCTGGAAGAGGTTATGGCGCAAATAAAAGAGAAAACCGACGCGGTCCTGGAATCAGAAACCGACGGGATTTACTCAGACCTTATCCGCCAAGAGCAGATGAAAGAAATCGATCTTCTCATCGATCATTACGGCAGGCTGTTAAATACGGACGGCAAAGATTATATACTGCTCGTGGTTAACGCGTACCGAAACCGGCAAAATTACACCGCCTTCCTCGAGCAGTTGGAAACAGCCGAGAAAAATGTTTCAAAGGCGGCCCGACTCACCCTGGGTGATCAAACCGATACCGCCGCGCTGGCCAGGCTGGAGGACGCGCTGGCCCGTGCAAGGTTGGCGGAGGTTGATCATATTTTTAGATCCTGATGCGAAAGAATGCTCAATAGTGAAGAACGTCACCAGATTTACCGGCAGGCCTATCTACCGGAACACCTCCCCGATTACGTTTGCGCCGTATCCGGAGCAGAACCCTATCTTCTTGGCAGCTATTTGTGCTTTTTACGTAAACAGCACCTCATCTTTATCGGTTACCCTTTAGAAGGTATACCCGATGATATCAGCCGGTCCTACGAAGCTGCCTGTGAACGTTTCCAACCATCGACAGTGGCGATTGTCGCTCCGCAAATCTGGCTACCGGCTAACTCATACGAGCCCGGACCGACGGATCGTTACTATCGGCTTGATCTGCCCATCGAACCGCCGAAACCGGATGTAACATATATGGTTCGACGGGCAGCCAGGCAGGTCCGGGTCACGGACGGAAAATTTGACCGCGAGCATCGCAAGCTGGTGGATCGCTTTCTTGCCGTCCACGAATTTACTCCCGAGCAAACCCGCATTTACAAACGTTTGAAACAGTATCACAAAAAGTCCGAAAGCACCTGCCTGCTCGAGGCCCGCTTATCCGGTGCCCTGATCGCCTTTACCATTGTGGACATCGGTGCGGCCGACTACGCCTTCTACATGTTCAGTATTCGTTCATCAGCAAGTGTTCCCGGCACCTCGGATCTTCTTTTCCGCAAAATGGTCGATTTGGCGCAAGCCGAAGGAAAGAAGGCCATCAACCTGGGTCTGGGTATTCACGCCGGTATTCGTCGTTTCAAGGAGAAATGGGGCGGCGTGCCGTTTCTGGCCCACTGTTCGGCCCTGGTTTACAAAGGATCCCCGGATCTGGGTAAACTTGCCGCCAAACTCTGAGAATTTAGGGCGTTGCATAAATTTGTAGATCGTTTCCTAAGTTCTATTGCAATAGCTTTGGGGGCGCACTTCGGCGAGCTCCCCTCGACGTGCTCGGGGCCTGAGCTTGTCGAAAGCAGTCGAGTCGCATCTTGCCGCGAGTATGCTATTTATCGCGCCTGGCCTGCGGCGAGCTCGGCCGAGTCGAAAGCGCTCCCACAAATAAGGGATCTTAAACAACAATTTAGAAACAATCTAATAGTAACTGAAACTGAATTTCTATCGCTGATTTTGTGCTTCGTGGGGCGATTAAAGTCAAAGCGCTTGAGTCTGACGCAGGATTTCAGGATGCATGCACATAGGGAAGAAATCTCTCGAAAGCTTTCATCTCTGCGGGAAGATCCTTTCGATTTCTTCGGTCCAGGCCTGTTTGGAGAATTGTTCGACCTTTTCGAACCACTGACGCCGCTCTTTTTTGCTGCCTTTGCGCATGGTTGACGTTGCGGCGTGAATTACTTCCAGCTCGGCTTTGCGCAGGCTGCTGTAGAAGGACAGGTATCTTCCGCGCGATGGATAAGCTGTCTTTATCATCTCATCATAGTTTGATTTGTCCGAAGATAGCAGGTTGAGGTAGTGATCGACCAGTATTTCAATTTCAGACAGCTGTTTGCGGCGAATTTTTTCAGTGTAAAACCCTTTTCTTTCTTTGTCCAACAGGTTTTGTGTTTTGCTTTCGATCGCCCCCATTGCCAGCGAGCGATCCTCTCCCTGTGATATTTTCTTTGCGGCATCAAAGGCATTTTTTTTGGTGAAAAGGAGATTTTTACGGGTCACATAATGATTTTTTCCATACCGGAAACAAGTGAAGAGAAATAAGGGCAACAACAGTAGCCGCCAGTTTATCCGGGGGCGCTGGGAGTGCAGGAGCCGGCGGGAGATGGCCACCGCCTTTTTACGATCGTTTTTCCAGATAACGCGGAAGTTTGCCATGGGTGATCTTTAACCAATCGATTGTGGCATGTCAATGGAAAGGGTGCTTCCCGAATGGTAACGTCAAAGTGACCGTGCATATCATTGTTGACCAAAATTTACCTCACGCAAAGTCGCAAAGCCGCAAAGTTTTCTTGATCTTTCTTAGCGTCTTTGCGTCTTGGCGTGAGAATATAATAATTTTGCCTTAATCCAATAATTTCAAAGCTAGGTCCTCAAGGATGACTTATCCATGGTATCCCCTGCTGATCGGAACCCGAAATGTAGGAAGCTTGCTTTTGTAGTAGCATATGTATATGCTGTCTACGATCATCTGGTAAATTTTATTTCTAACACTGAATACCTTATTCTTGAGACCAGTATTCTTAACTTCGCAACATCGATTCCTGATTTCAGGCAAAAGATTCGAATTCATGATTTGTGGTTACTGACCCTGGGACAAGGTGAGAAAATACCAATGAAGAAAAGACGCTGGCAACTGCTGCAGGTGGAATCGGCCATTGCATGCAACCTGCGCTGCGTGATGTGTCCCTGGCCGGAATATGCAAAGCGGGCTAAAAACCGCGGTATCATGTCCCCGGATATCTGGAATGCCATCCGACCGCATCTGCCTCAGGTACGTTCCGTCGACTTCACCGGCGGCGGAGAACCGCTGCTGCAGCCGAACCTTCTGGATTGGATCCGTGAGGCCCACGCTGCCGGATGCGAAACCGGGATTCTAACCAACGGACTCCTGCTGACGGAAAGCAAAGCCGCAAAGCTGATCGAAGCCGGTGTCGACTGGGTTTGCGTTTCCATGGATGGTGCCACTGAAGAATTATACTCACAGATTCGGATCGGTTCCAATTTTGATCGGGTAGCGGAGAATGTCGGTAATCTCTCCCGGTTGCGCGTCGGCAAAATTCCCAAACTGATGATTAACTTTGTCCTCATGACGATTAATTTTCATCAGGTTGAGGAAATCGTCCGTCTGGCATCCCGGCTGGGGGTGGATCAGGTCAACTACAAGCAGTGTGAGGTCATCCGGGGTGAGCGCGGAAAAGGATATGGATTGTTTGCCGGTCAGGAAACCAGAGAAATCCGCAAGCTGAAGAAATCCTTGGACAAAGCCAGGCGACTGGCAAAAAAGATGGGAATTCAAACGACGGCTTTTTCCTTTACGCCGGAGCAGCAACCGGTTTGCGATCAGGACCCGCGAAGTTCTTTATTTATCGGTTATGACGGGGTGGTGGCCCCCTGCATCAATCTGGCCCTCGGCGGATCGACGACATTTTTGGGACGGGAGGCCAGCTTGCCGACAGTGCATTACGGGCGACTGCCCGCAGATGATTTGCTTGAGCTGTGGGACACGGAAACGAGCCGGCATTATCGGGAGCGCTTTCAGAATCGGATTCAGGCTCACGACGCCAGGATCATCGACGGCTTAATCAGCACCTCTGCATCCGACCGTCTCAAAGCCCTCAAGCAAGCCAAAGAAGCGATGCCGACAGCGCCCAAAGGCTGTGATGTGTGTCATTATCTATATGATATATAGTGGTTGGTTTGCCCGTTAGTCGGTTGAGCCGGTTGAGCCCGTTAGTCGGTCGAGCCCGTTGAGCCCGTTTGGCCCGTTGAGCCGGTTAAAAGGTATAAGGATTCTTCCGTCCTTCTTTTCAACCAGCTAAAACTATTGATACATCGCGGCAAGATGCCGCTCCCACAGCAGTAGTGAATGACACTGCTTCACTGCTGATTATGATTCTAACATTGCATGGAACAAAAAATATTCGAACTAATGGGTACCACGATTTAAGCGAGATCAGCCGGCCAACAGGCTAACTGGCAAAACTGGCTCAACGGTTTCAACGGGCCAAACCGGCTCAACCGGCTAACCGGCTCAACGGGCCAACCGGCAAACGGGCAAACCGGCCAACCGACTAGGCCGCATCTGTTTCCGGATAGTAGCAAAGACGGCAGCAGGCCAGACAGCGGTTAGATTCGGCCAACGCTGTATCTTCTTTCAGAACCAGGTCGGCCTCTGCAAATGATTTGATGCGTTCTGGCACCGGTAGTTCCGGCATTTCGGCTCTTTTATTCTTATTTACGCCGTTCACATGCTCGAAAAGAGATTCGGGGATATGCTTTTTGCGCAGTGATTTGGGGACCGGTTCAATGGTCTGCTCGGTTAGGTAGCGGTGAATGGTCCTGGCAGCGCGCCGACCGCCGCCAATGGCCTCGACCACCAGCGAGGCACCCGTAAACGCGTCACCGGCTGTAAAAATATAGGGAACACTGGTTTGCAGGATCTCCGGGTCGGCATCAATCGTGTTCCAGCGAGTAACGTTTAATTCATTGACAGGCTTGCCTTCGTCGATGAAAGCAACATCCGGTCCCTGGCCGATGGCCGTGATAAGCATGTCGACTTCCATCAGCGTTTCAGAGCCTTCAATCGGGACCGGGCGGCGCCTGCCGCTGGCATCCGGTTCTCCGAGTTTCATCTTCTGAAATTCAAGATGGGTGACGTGCCCTTGCTCGTTGCCGACAACCCGTGTGGGGGCCGCTAAAAAATGAAATTGCACCCCTTCGTGTTCGGACGCAACGATCTCCACTTCGTTGGCCGGCATTTCTTTGCGGGTGCGCCGGTAAACGATGGCAACTTCCTCGGCTCCCAGACGAACCAGAGTGCGCACACAGTCAATGGCCGTGTTGCCGCCGCCGATGACGGCACATTTTCGTCCGATCGGTATGGGATATTCAGGTTCTGCCGCTTGCTGGTCCCGGGCAAACCTGGTCAGAAAATCGATGCCGGTATAACAGCCTTTCAGGTCTTCACCTTCGACTCTCAAACTGTAGTCGCTCCAGGCACCGACACCCATAAAGATCGCATTGTACCCGGCCGATACCAGAGAAGCGATGTTGAAATCTACGCCCAGTTTTACATTCGTTTTGTACTCGATACCCAGATTCAGGATGCCGTCAATTTCCCATTGCAACACTTCTTTGGGCAGGCGATATTCAGGAATTCCGTAGCGGACCATGCCACCGAGCTTGGGCATCATATCAAAAATTGTCACGGCATGGCCCAGGCGTCTTAAAAAGAAAGCACAGGTCAGTCCGGCCGGTCCGCCGCCGATGACCGCCACTTTTTTATCGGTATCCGGTGCGCAGGAAACCGGCAGCCGTGTCCCCGAGTTCATTTCGTAGTCTGCGGCAAATCGCTTGAGCTGGTTAATCGATACCGGCTCATCTTCGATTCCCCTGCGGCAGTAATCTTCACAGGGATGGGGGCAGACCCTGCCGCAGGTCAGAAGCAGCGGGTTGCGTTCCCGGATAGTGTTGACGGCGCCTTCGTAATCGCCGTCGCGAATGCAGGCAATGTACTTGGGGATATCGATTTCGGCCGGGCAAGTCTGCCTGCAAGGCGCCAGCGCATCATCCTCCTCGTTAAAATGCAGCAGCCGCTGAGACATGGTCCTGACCGTTAATATGCTCTTGGGACAAACCTTTTCGCAGGCGCCGCACCCGACACATTTAAATTCATCGACCACGGGATACCCATCGGGTCCCATATGAATTGCGTTGAACTGGCAGGATCGAATACAATCCCCGAGTCCGATACAGCCGACACGGCACAGACGCTTGCCGCCGTAGATCGCCGACATGGCCCGGCAGGAGTTTATACCTGCATATATAAACCGGTCCTCGGCTCGATCCCCACCCAGACAGGTGTTTAAAGATTTCAGCGGTTCCGCGCTGCCCGGATCCACCCCCATCACTGTCGCCACTTCGACGGCGGTTTCGAGTCCGGCTACAACGCATACACTTGGGGGAGCTTTACCGTCTACCACCGCCACGGCGGCAGCTGCACAGCCCGCATATCCGCATCCTCCGCAGTTGGCGCCTGCCAGCAGGCCCTCCACTTCGGAAATTCGCGGATCCTCATAAACGTAGAACACTTTGGAAGCGATACTCAAAACGGCGCCGCAGGTAGCTCCAACACTGAGCATAACCAGCATAGCTTCAATCACGGTTACCTCCAATTTATGTATTGAATTCGAAGGCTGCAGAGGCCTTCAAAATACTTGTTGTTTAGTTAAGAATCCGAGCCCAGAGGACCAGGATTTCTATGTTTGATTAAATTTTAGGCTATACCCATCCCCTGAAGGCAAAAAAGGTCATCGACAAAATGCCGGCCGTAACCAGGGCGATCGATGTGTCCTGCAACGGCCGCGGCACTCTGGCCAGCAGAATCCGCTCGCGGACACCGGCGAAAAGGATCAGGGCCAGCCCGAATCCCACGGCATAGGCCAGGGAGGCCACCAGCGCCTCCAGGAAATTGTATTCTTCATTGACATTGATCAGGCAAACACCCATGACCGCACAGTTGGTCGTAATCAGGGGTAAAAAGATTCCGAGCCCGGCATACAGCGCAGGGATACTTTTCTTTAAAAACATCTCGACGAACTGCACCAGGGAAGCGATGACCAGGATAAAGGCGACGGTCCGCAGGTATTCCAGATTGAATTTTACAAGGATGTAATTGTTGACGACCCAGGTGATCAATCCGGCCATAACCAGGACAAACACCACGGCCATGGACATTCCCACCGCGGTTTCCATTTTTTTGGAGGTGCCCAGAAAAGGGCAATTGCCCAGATACTGGGCAAGCAGAATATTGTTTATGAGAACACAGCCAAAAGCCAGAACCAGGTAATCACCCATTGATTCTCTCCTATTTGTTACCCAACATGTTCATGAGACACAGCATCAATCCCAGGCAGACGAATGCCCCCGGTGCTTCGACCATAAACGTAAAAGGTTGAAAAGACGGACCGAAAACCTGTATCGGTGATGCCCAGAACGTCAACGCGCCGGTTCCGAACAATTCGCGGACCGCACCAAGTGCCGAAAGGGCCAGGGTGAAGCCGATGCCGATTCCCAGTCCGTCGGCTGTGGATGCCAGGAGTCCTTTCTTCGAAGCGAACGCTTCAGCCCGCCCCAGAACGATGCAGTTCACGACGATGAGTGGTATAAATATTCCCAGCGTTTCAAAGAGCTTATAGGCATAAGCCTGCATCACCAGTTCAACGACGGTGACAAACGTGGCGATGATGATGATAAAACAGGCAATTCTCACCTTGGATGGAATGACTTTGCGCAGCATGGACACCAGAATATTGGAGCATACCAGCACAAATGTCGTCGCAACCCCCATTCCCCATCCGTTTTCCACAGTCTTGGTAACGGCCAATACGGGGCACAACCCCAGAACCAGCCGGTAAGGCGGTATTTCATCCCAGAGCCCTTTTACAAATTCCTGTGCAATCGTTTTCGCCATCTGGATCTCCCGTTCTTATTTAATTGGCATACTCTTTTGCCTTTTCGGCAAGCTGTGACTTGAGCCTTTTATAGATTTCTACCGCTTCGGATACACCTGTAGCGACCGCGCGGGAGGTGATCGTTGCACCGGAAAGTGCATCCACCTGCCCCCCGTCGGGTTTGACCTTAAATTCGCCTTCCAGGGGCAAGCCTTTAAACTGTACGGCTAATTCCGGTTCGTCTTTGGCTCTGGAGCCGACACCCGGAGTTTCGCTGTGGGTGGTGACACCGACCCCCACGATTTGGTCATCCGTAAGGTTGACGCCGACCATCAGGCCGACGTCACCGCCGTACCCCTTGCCGGAGGTTTCAAAGGCCACCGTATTGGCCTGGCCGTCAAAGACGCCCACAAAAAAACTGCGGTCGACTTCGCCATCTTTCAAATTGAAACGATCGACGATCGGATCATTGGCGGCGCCTTCGAGAATGCTGCGAATGGCCGGCCCTTTAACAAATTTCAACTGCTGGTATGCGATTTGCTCCTTGGTGCCGCTCTCGATGGAAGCCAGCAGAATTCCGGATACACAGCTTAAAATTGTTAGAACAACGACCATTTGAATCATTTCACGCATTTTAGACAACCTTTCCTATCGCTTTGGGTCGGATTTTGTCGAGCAGTGGATTAATCAGATTGATCACCAGGATGGCGTACACCACGCCATCTGCATAAGCCCCGATATTTCTGATAACGACCGTCAACACGCCGCCGGCTGCACCGTATATCAGCATCGGAATAAAGCTTACCGGTGACGACGAATCTTCCGTGGCCAGGAAAAAGGCGCCGATCAGCGTATATCCGGTCAGCAGGTGAAAGAGCGGTTCGGCAAAGCGGGTGGGGTCGATCAGGTTGAAAATCGCAGCGGTGACAAACACACCGACAATAAAGGAAAGCGATATCTCCCAACGAATAAATCCTCTGATAATAAGATAGATTCCGCCGCCGATCAATCCCAGGCCAAAGGTGGTTCCGATACCGCCGATCTGACGGCCGAGCAGCAGATCGCGGTAGGTAAATTCATCGATGGCCTGCACGCCGAAATGCTTGACCGCCGCCAGCGGATGAACCATGATAAATTCCAGGTCATAATGAACCAGTGCGGCGTCAAAATCAAAAATATGCTTCCAGGAGATCGACAACATGGCAGCCGATAAAATAACCGGGTTGAAGGCATTGCTGCCGATGCCGCCGAAGATTTGTTTGCCGACCACCACGGCAACGAATGTTCCTGTGATAACCGCCCACCACGGGGTCGTCGCCGGCAAGATCATGGCAAAGAGCAATCCGATCAAAGCCGCATTGCCATCCCCGATTGTAATCGATCTTTTGGAGACATAATTGATCGCCAGCTCCCATAATACGGCGGTCGAAACGGATAACGTCACCACCGCCACAGCGGGCAGCCCGAAGTGATAAATGCCCATCAGAGCGGCCGGCAGCGCCGCGAAAATCGTGTGATAATTGCGCTCGGTGATGCTGCTTCCATAGTGCCAGAAGGGCGCATGTGATACGATGAACTTTTTTTGGTTATTCATTCGCTGCCTCCGCTAATTTCATCCGTTCCAGTTCATACTTAGCCAATCGAATAAACTGAAAAATGGGTATCTTTGATACACAGACAAAGCTGCAAAGTCCGCACTCGATGCAAGAATACAGATCGTATCGGTCGGCTGCTTCCTCGTATTGACCCGCCTCCAGAAAACGAACCAGCATATCAATCGGTATGTTTACCGGACAGATGCGGATGCAATCTCCACAATTGATGCACGGGTAATCCGAAACATAGGGGATATCGGTCTTATCCTGAATCATGAGGGCACTTGTGTCCGGCATCACCGGATAATCTTCGGAATACACAGCAGAGCCGGTCATAGGACCACCGACAATAATGCGGTCTCTGTCATCGGCGGTGATGCCTAATTCGTGAAAAATTTGACCGATAGGAGTGCCGATAATCGCAGATACCAGCTGCCGGCTTCCGGCTTTATTCACAACGGTAATCAGTTTTCTAACCGGATAACGACGCTTTTCAAAAGCATCGCCGATGGAGGCCACCGCCTCGGCCGTCATAAAACACGCGCCAAGATCTTCACATATCTTGCCGGCCGGTACCGTCTGACCCAGAATGTTTTGCATGATCATCTGGGGAAATGCAGCTGGATAAGTTGTATCGACTCTTTTGGCCTCGGCGCCGATATGACCGTAGCCCTGGATGAATTCGCCGGGAACGGCCAAAATGATATTTTCGATACCTGTAATTTCTTTCAACACGGCGATACCTTTTTTCAAGGCATCGAAGCGATTTTTGACGACATACTGATTGGTGGTTACCAGAAGGTCGGTATCACCACCGTAAATCACAATGGTGTGGATGGAATATTGCGGATCCCTGAAGGTTTTCAGCGCTGGTGTTCCCGGTGTGCAAACTAGATAGTCCAGTGCTGTATCCAGGGAAGGCAGGTCGGATTGGGTGGCGAATTGATCATCTTCTTCACCTTCGGCAACGGCAACGGCAACGTCAACGGCAGTGTAGGATTTTCCGAAGTCGCCGGCATAGGAAGAAATGGCGTTGATGGTGCCGCTCACCGGTGCAATAACATAGGAATCACTATCTGCAGAGTGCATCAGCTTCTGGCCGAATTTGACCGGATCTCCCTGGGTGTACAATGTCGAATCCCGTCGGTCAAAAGGCCCCTCAAGTAAAAGGGTTGCGCTTGCAGGTGGCGCAATCATCTTCGGATCAGGTAGATCACCGATGATCGAGTCATACTGGATAGTTGGTTTGACGAGACCGATAAACGATTTTTTTAGCATTGTTCAACCTTTTCGAATTTACGGCATTGCGTGATCAGGCATAGAAAAGCCGGAAACACTGATCTTTCCGGCTTACAGTACATGACATTCAGAGCATTCTTCAGGTCCGGCTTCGATATCCTGGTGGCAATTGATACACTGGTCATGAAACGCATCGCCTTTTTTGGTGATTTCGGTATCCTCGACTTCATCTGTATCGTGGCAGTCATAACATGATTCGGGGATGGCGCCTTCTTCGGCCGGTATCTGGTGACAGGCTCCACAAGCCCGCATCGACTCTTCATCTTCTTCATAATGATGGTGGCAGTCGAGGCAGGCTGCGCCGTATCCTGAAGCCGCTGTGTGCATTTTGTGACTGAACAGCACCTTGCCGGCGACACTATTGAACATGATCCGCACCGGTTCATCCGGTGGTTTGGCAGAAAAGGCCGTATATGCATAGCTTACAACACCCACAACAAACAGCACGATTGCCATGCCATAGGCCAGTTGCAGTTCCTTCTTTGAACTCATAAACGACACATTCCTTTCAGGTTTGAAGGGTTATTCCAAGCGTGGAGCGCAAGAGATTCGGGTATCATAATGCCGATTTGCTTGCAAGTCCTTTTTTTAGCTCGGCTTAGTGTGGCGGCAGACACCACAGGTGGTGCAGGGTACCATGGGGCAGGGTGGGGAAGGTCGGCCTTTGAGTGCCTTTTCATATTCACGGATCAGGAAGAACTTGCTCAGGCCGTGATCGATAAAATCCCAGGGGAGTATTTCATCCACGGCGCGCGGCCGCAGGACATAAAAATCTGAATTGACGGGCGTTTCCTTCAGGGTTTGGGCCCAGTTGCCCCGATTTTGATGGCTCAGCCGTAAAATGTCGGCCACCCGGCGATCCCCCCGGGATAAAAGGGCCTGAATGTAGGCCCAGCGGGGTATGTCGGCATGCACGCGAACATTGGCCACCTTTTTCAGATCGTCCTTGACTCTTTTGATCTTTTTTTTCAGGGACAATGGTTCGCTCATGGCCGCCCACTGGAAGGGGGTGAACGGTTTGGGAACAAAACAATTCAAGCTGATCGTGATCGTACCGATGCGCTTTTTGGCCCGGCTGGCCTGGAGAAAAACGTGTTTGATCTTTTTGCACAGCCGCCCGATAGCCGCAACATCTTCCGTGGTTTCCGTCGGCAGTCCGACCATAAAGTATAGCTTCAGGTTGGGGATGCCGTTATAAACCAGCAGTTGGGCGGCATTGAGTATTTGCGCTTCACTTATCCCTTTGTTGATCACCTGACGCATTCGCTCGGAACCGGCGTCCGGAGCAATAGTGGCGGTTTTGACCTTGCTGCGGCGCAGTACGGCTAAAAAATCCTCATCCAGTGCATCCGCTCGCAAAGAGCTGAAAGACAGGCGCATTTCCGTTTGCAAGGCCTGACTGCAAAGCTCTTTTATTTCGGGCAAGTCCGAAACTGCGGCACCGACCAGACCGATTTTGTCTGTCAGGGTGCTTCCGTGCGCCAAGCTGGCTTTGAGCTGTGCCCCCGACCGAAACCGCGGCGGTCGATAAACAAATCCGGCGCTGCAAAAGCGGCACCCATGGGGGCAACCCCGGCCAACCTCGACTAGATAGGTCTGGTCGAAGGTGGTGTGAGGCGTGAGGATCGTGCTGCAGGTCGAAACCCGGGAGAGATCGTCCAGGTAGGTGCGGGTGATTTTCGGTGGAACATCCGCCAGCGGTTCAAAAGCGGAAATCGTCCCGTCTTCAAGGTAAGAAGGTCGGTAGAATGCCGGTACGTATGCCCCCGGGACCTGACGCGCACACGAAACCAGCAGTGTTTGCCTGTCCGCGGTGGAGGGAAAATCGCTGTCGATAAGGCATTCGAAAAAGTCCTCCAGCATGGCCTCGGCTTCGCCGATTAAAAAACAATCGATGAATGCCGCCATCGGTTCCGGATTCAAAAAGCAGGCAATGCCCCCTGCAACGATCAGGGGGTGGTGGGGGCTGCGATCTTGTGATTGCAGGGGGATGCCTGCCCGCTCCAGGACCGTTAGAATATGCGGATAATCATTTTCATAGGAAACCGAAAAGGCGACGATATCAAAATCCGGCAGCGCTGTGTCGGATTCTGTGGTTTTTATTCCTCCGGCCGACAGGGCATCGGATTCGGGTAAAAAAGCTCTCTCGCAAACTGCGGCTTCGATTCGGTTTATTAAATAATAGGTAGCCTGGAAACCCAGATTCGACATGCCGACATGGTACCGGTTGGGATAAACCAGGGCTACCCGAATGCGGTCGCGGCCGCTTTTGCGGATGGCACCGATCTCGGCCGCGGCCATTTGTTTCAGCGAATCATTTGACTGCCTGGCCATTAAGTCCCCGTTCAGTTGTCCGTTGCGACTGATCCTTATTCTCGCGCGTTTAAGCCGGCGCACCCGGTGCAATCGTCACTGCACCTTTGCGCTGTCCCTTTACACTATAGGCATGTAAAACTTGCATTGCAACGGACGGCGGACGAACGTTTCAGTCGGCCTTGCGCCTTAAAAATGTCGGCACATCCAGATCGTTGTTGTCGAGAACGATTCCTTTATAGCCCCGGTAGGTCGCCTTGCCGGACTCACCGACCGCTTCCTGTTGACGGATAAAGGTGGGCACGCTCAGGTCTTCGGCGTTTTGTATGTCGGAGGCGGTGATATCCCGGACTTTGCCGCGATGCGGCAGCTCATCGCGTGGCTCCGTTTCGGCCTGATCGGCGCCGATGCCGGTGGCAATCAGGGTCACGCGCATCTCATCTCCCAGACTGTCATCTACGACAGTGCCCCAGATAATATCGGCATCCTCGCCGACTTCATTGTAAATGCGGTCCGATGCTTCGGTCATCTCTTCCATGGTTAGATCACTGGCACTGGTGATGTTCATAAGAACGCCCTTTGCTCCGCCAATCGAGATGTCCTCCAGCAAAGGATGTGAAATCGCGCTCTCGGCCGCCAGGACGGCCCGGTTTTCACCTTTGGCGCTGCCGATGCCCATGATCGCCATTCCGGCCTTGGACATGGTTGTTTTGACATCGGCAAAATCCAGGTTGACCAGACCCGGCATCATGATCAGGTCCGTGATGCCTTTGACCGAGTGCAGCAGGACTTCATCGGCTTTCCTGAACATTTCGAGCATGGTCGCATTCTTGGATGCAACGCCGCGGAGTCGATCATTGGGTATGGTGATGGCGGTATCGGCCACCCCTTTTAAGGTGTCCAGACCGTCATCCGCCTGGCGCGAGCGTTTTCGCCCTTCAAATGAGAACGGCTTTGTCACAACCGCAACCGTCAGGGCGTTTAGATCCTTGCAGATTTCAGCAATGATCGGGGCTGCGCCGGTTCCGGTCCCACCGCCCAGACCGGCGGTAATAAACACCATATGGCTGTCTTTTAGGGCGTCGCGAAGGGCCTCCTCGCTTTCTAGGGCGGCCTGACGTCCGACTTCCGGATTGGCGCCGGCCCCAAGGCCTTCGGTGAGTTTTTCACCCAGCTGAATTTTAATGGGTGCATTGGATGTTTCCAGTGCCTGTGAATCCGTGTTGGCTGTGATGAACTTGACGCCCATCAGCTTGGAGGCAATCATATTATTGATCGCATTACCGCCGGCGCCACCGACACCAATCACTTTGAGTTTTGCCGTCTTTTCATTGTCCACATAGGTAAACATGTTTCACCCCCTGGTTAGGTTAGTTGTAGCTTCATTTTGAGTCCCGCCTTGGCGGGATTGAGCCGGTTGAGTCCGCCTCCGGCGGATTGAGCCGGCTGAACACTTCCTTTTTTAAAACACGATGCGACGTCGCGCTTTGCGGGATTACACCCGCTACCTCCGTTGCGCATATCTAGAGACAAAGAAGGCAGACTCGCGAGTCGGCTAATATTCGGTTTACACCACCTCCTGAAACCATCTTTTCATGCGGGCCATGACACGGTTGAATATGTTGTTATCCCTTATTCTGAATTTTTTGGCGGTCTGAGTTTTAGCACCATACAGTACCAGCCCCACGCCGGTGGCGTACATGGGATTGTTGACCACATCCACCAAGCCGCTGATGCCTCTGGGTTTACCCAGCCGGGTCGGCAATCCAATGACGGAATCGGCAATCTCGATGGCGCCATCCAGCAAAGAAGAACCTCCGGTGACGACCACGCCTGAAGGGATGCTGCTTTCCATATTTGCCCGGTAAATTTCTCTGTTGATTAATGCAAATATTTCTTCCGTGCGGGGCTCTAAAATTTCTCCCAGAATCTGGCGTGGCAATTTTCGCGGCTCGCGTCCACCCATGCCGGGCACCTCGATGGTCTCTTCGTTGTTGATATTCTGGATGAGACAGGTGCCGTATTTCATTTTGATTTTTTCGGCTTCGGCGTATGGGGCCCGCAGTCCGATGGCAATGTCGTTGGTCAGATTGTTGCCGCCCAGGGCCAATACAAATGTGTGTTTGATATTTTTACCGGAAAAAATGGCCAGGTCGGTTGTGCCCCCGCCGAGATCGATCAGGGCGGCGCCCAATTCCATTTCCTCCGGCGTCAAAACGGCTTCACCGGATGCAAGCGATTCCAGCACGATATCACACACATCCAGTCCGGAGCGGTTGGCGCATTTTACAATGTTGTGAGCCGATGTTACGGCGCCGGTGACGATATGAATTTTAGCCTCCAGTCTGACACCGGCCATTCCGACCGGATTCTGGATGCCCGATTCATCATCGACGATGTACTCCTGCGGCAGGACGTGGATGACCTCACGATCCATCGGGATCGCGACCGCCCGGGCCGCGTCGATGACCCTTTCCACATCGTGATCGGTAATTTCCGTGCCCTTTATCGCGATGATTCCCCGGCTGTTAAAACCAGTTATATGCCCGCCGGCAATTCCGGCATAGACGGCCGAGATTTCACAGCCTGCCATCAGCTCGGCTTCTTCCACCGCCTTTTTGATCGAATCCACCGTTGATTCGATGTTGACCACGACCCCTTTGCGCAATCCGATGGAAGGATGGGTACCGATACCGATGATGTTGATTTTATCGCCGGATACTTCGCCGACCACCGCGCAGATCTTGGTCGTTCCGATATCCAGACCCACCACAATATTGTCCTGTCCCTGCATCTTTAAACCTCCTTTTTTCCCCGGAGCAGATTGATGATGATGCGATCGGGGTTGTTCAAATCAATCGAATCGATGTCGTTCAAGTTCAATGCCCCCCCGTGCTTCAGATAAGCAACAATGGTTTTCAGGATGGCATATTTGTCGGCATAATTGTCGAAACCCAGCTTGATTGCTTTTGTCCGTTCATACGCATAAACCGTTAGCCCGATTTGCCGGTCGACCTGGATTTTTTTTATTTCCTTATTGGGAACAACCGTTCCGGCCGTATTGCTCAGGCGCAGGACCGCTATGACCGCGTCATACAAGGATCCGGCCGCGGGTTTGGCACCCGTGGGTTTCTTTGTGTCTGTTGACGGCATGTATTTTTTCAGACCGGGCGCTGCGGCTTTTTGACGGACGTTTAAATCCGAATAGCGCAGACCGTGGATCACCGGCAAATCGCGCGGATCGACCGGATCGCATTCTTTGAAGATATTGCCGTCTTCGTCGATCAAAAACCGGCGCCCGAGATCGACCACCGCCAGTTCACGATGCTCCCTGATCCGAATGTGGATGGCGGATGGGATCTCCCTTTGTATTTGCACTTCGGCGATCCAGGGATGCGCCAGCAGCCGTTTGCGTGCGGCGGCCAGGTTAAGCGCCATGATATTCATTCCCGGCTTGATTTGCGCCTGTTCGTATACCAGATTTTCCGAAAGCCGGTGGGTGCCGCTGACGGTAATCTTCTTAGCCTTGAAATAGTTGCACTGGGTGGTCAGGTCGTAGCAGAAAATAAATATTAAGCTCAACAAGACCACAGCCAACATCCCTGTGGCAGCTTTCAGACCGGCAGTCAGGATATAAAGACGCTGTTTGTGTCGGCGATGCCGGGAACTGCTTTTTCGAATCAGGCTAGTGCCCAATGATCTTTACCTCCGGTTCGAGTACAACGTCGAACATCTTGGCAACCTTTTCCTGCGTCAGTTCCATCAATGCGAATATATCAGCGGCCGACGCACTGCCCGTGTTAACGATGAAATTTGCATGCATGGTGGAAACCTGTGCGCCGCCGATTTTGCAGCCTTTCAATCCAGCCCGGTCGATCATTTCACCCGCTGATTTGCCGGTCGCCGGATTTTTAAAAAAGCACCCGGCACTGGCTGTTTTCAGCGGCTGACTGTTTTTACGTTTTTGCAACAATTCCCGGGCCTCTTTTTTCAGTTTCTGCGGGTCGGATGGGTTAAGGCGAAACCGGCCGTCGATGACAACCGGCAAAGCGACACCGATGTCAGCAGCGAGTTTCTTCCAGTTCAACTTCCGGTACGAAAATTCCAGACTGTCTCTGTCTATGCGCTGCATTTGGCCATCGCTGGCCATGATCTTTACTGATTCAAGGACGCCTTCGATGGCCCCCGCAGCCGTACCCGCATTCATCATGATGCCGCCACCGACGGTTCCCGGAATCCCCACCGCAAAGTTCAACCCTTCAAGACCGTTTTTTATGGCAAACCGGCACAGGGCCTGCATTCTGGCACCGGCCATGGCCGTTACGACAACCTCGCGTCCGGTTTGTGCCGAGCGATAAATTTTTTTGAGGCACCGGGTCAGGACAATCACCATCCCGGCAACACCGCCGTCTTTGACCAGTAAATTGGTGCCGTCGCCGATGACAAAGACCGGAATACTCCTGTCGTGGCACCGTCTTATCAACCGGACCAGATCCTTTTGGCTGTCCGGCGTTATAAAGGCTTCGGCCGGCCCGCCGACCCGCAAATAGGTGTGACGCGCCATCGGTTCGTCGAATTTTACGCTTTTCCCAAAATGCGTGCTCAGCCAATCCCTAGTTTTGCGGTCCAATGACATGGTTCGCTTCGCTCAATTTAGGAATTTAGGAATTCAGGAATTATGGAATTCAATTAATACGACCATTAATTCCTCAATCCCTAAATCCCTCAATCCCCCAATTCTTAAACCCCTCAATCTCTCAATTCTTCCAGAACCTTTTCCCCCACCTTATATACATCACCGGCGCCGAGAGTGAGCAAAATATCACCTGGTTTGAGCAGCTGTATTAATTCAGCCACGGCCTCTGTGAAGCCCCCCATGCAAACGACTTCCTTGTGCCCGTGTTGGCGAATCCCATCGCACATGGAACGGCTGTCCACACCGATAATTTCCTTTTCCCCGGCCGAGTAGATCGGCAGTACAACCAGAACATCGGATTGATAAAAGGAACGGGTGAATTCATCAAAAAGGGCACGCGTCCGGGTGTAGCGGTGCGGCTGAAACACCACGACCTTACGCCTGTCCGGCCATGCTTCTTTGGCGGCCTGCAGGGTGGTCTTTATCTCGGTGGGATGGTGACCGTAATCATCGATGACGCTGACACCGCCCACCTCGCCTTTGATTTCGAGTCTGCGCTGGACGCCCTCCAGGGTCTCCAGTGCGGTTTTGATCGTCGTAAAAGGCAGGTCGAGCTCGATACCCACGGCCACGCTGGCCATCGCATTGTAAACATTGTGGATGCCGGGAAGATTGAGTTGAATATCGCCCAACTCGCGGTCCAGCTGATAAACGCTAAACCGGCTTTTTAAACCTTCGAAGGTCACATTTTTGGCTTGAATATCGGCCTGGGTGCTCATCCCGTATGTCGTATAGCGTTTTTGAATATCCGGTATCAGGGCCTGGATCGGTTCGTTGTCCAGGCATAATACCGCCAGACCGTAGAAGGGAATTCGATCGATGAAATTTAAGAAGGCGCCCTGAATGTCTTCCAGGTCGCGGTAAAAATCTAGGTGCTCTCGATCGATATTGGTTACAACGGCGATGGCCGGGGACATTTTCAAAAAAGAGCCGTCGCTTTCATCTGCTTCGGCGACGATAAATTCACCGTCACCCAGGCGGGCATTTGTGCCGATACTTTTCAATTTGCCGCCGATGACAACTGTCGGATCCAGTCCGCCCTTGTCGAGCACGGCCGCAATGATCGATGTGGTTGTCGTTTTACCGTGGGCGCCGGCCACCGCGACGCTGTATTTCAGGCGCATGAGCTCGGCCAGCATCTCCGCCCTGGGTATCACCGGTATCGATCCCTGCCGGGCAGCCTTTATTTCCGGGTTGTTCTCAGTGACTGCAGATGAGACCACCACCACATCTGCATCGGCGATATTTTCTTGCGTGTGACCCCTGAAAATAACACCCCCCAGACGTTTCAGCCGTTCGGTGATATCCGAAGACTTCAAATCGGAGCCGGATACGGTGTAACCCAGATTCAATAAAAGCTCGGCGATGCCGCTCATACCGATGCCGCCGATGCCGACAAAATGAATGTGGTACTTTTTAAGATACATGGGTTTCGTTTTTGATGTATTGAAATTTGTTATAATTAAGCTGTGCTCAAAATAGCCAAATTTAGGAATTTAGGGATTCAGGAATTTAGGAATTGAAGTGACATCTGAAAATTTTTTTCGCTTTTATTGCCACTTAATTTTCTGAATCATAATTCCGTAGGTATTTTCTAAATCCTTTTATCTGCTTCCGACAGTCTGATGCAATTTTATAGCAATTATCAAACTGTTGTTGGGTTATATAATTGCAATCTAAAGCACGATATAGCTGAGACTGAACCTCACTGCAGGATCGTTGCGAGTAACCGAGGAATTTAATAAACTCGCGTGTTGATCCAGCATCGAATCCTTCCACAAACTTCTAACACTACGCATAGTAACCAAAATTTTCGAAAAATTAGGATTATCCGTCCCCACCATCCGCTTTATGGCCAGAGCGTTTCCTTGGTTAAAATCTGGCAACATAAAAA
>Ga0126332_10000073_pt1 | contig 41799 bp, 31 predicted proteins | sample InaspJWI42metaG_FD_94482 | JGI IMG/M metagenome (GOLD analysis project Ga0126332, IMG submission 94482) | Marine gutless worms symbiont microbial communities from Oahu, Hawaii - Inanidrilus sp. 2 OAHU.JWI-42 metaG | ecosystem: Host-associated > Annelida > Digestive system > Unclassified...
TGCCGAAGAAAAATATCCCGGAACAGATTTGCGACTGGTCTACGAACTCGGGGGATATACATCCCCCAATTAAGCCAAAGGTGTCAGTTATTCTTCCCAGAGGTAAGGTGTCCTGAATTTAATAACGATTTTACCGGAAAGCGCTGTGATTGATATATTTTCTCCGGTTTCAAGGCCTGCATTGCGCCGCCAAACCGGCCGGCCCCGGTTTATTGCGACAACCAGTGCAATTATCATTACCACTTGATTATATTACAAATATTTTAAAACCACTGTAAAAAAACCAGGTCGTTATTATTATCCCGCACAGGTGGCATATAGCTTGCTAGTATCATCAGGAATACATCCTTTGGTAAACGATTTCAAAAGAATCTAAGGCGGTTATACTATTTCATGCATTTCGACCAAACTGGACTCACAATGAAACCGGACGCAACCGGCGCAAAGCGAACAGTTCTTCCGGCCCGCAATGCTGCTCTCACACTGCTGATCGGGGTGGGAGGCAATGTCGTTATTTTCATATTCCTGTTGACCTCTCTGCATATCTTCGCAGCCATCAAATTTATACCCTGGATTATTGCATTTAATACGGCAGCTGCGGGATATTCGCTGATCGACAAAACCCGGTCCCTTTTAAAATACCCCAAAACCGTATCGGCGCTGGCAGGCTGTCTCAACGCATTGATCACCAGCGGAATTATCACTGCGGTGTCCATTTATTCCTTTGGTGAACGCTTGCTGACAGTTAGGGACATCAGCCTATTTATTGTCATCGGTCTCATATGCAGTGTACTCGGCACAATTTTAGCCGTTAAATATTTCAAACTACAGCGCAACCAATAATCAAGATGAAAGGAGGAAATATTGTTTAAAAAGAAAGTTATTCATTACACTCATTGCAAGGAGGAAAGAATGAAAAAGTTAATGCTCTTTTTCAGTGTTGCCGTTCTGGGCCTGGCCGTGATGACGGCTGCTCCCGGATCAACTTACGCGGCGGCGACCATCTCGGCCGCCGAATACAAGGCCGGCGATACGGTGACGATCGAAGGGACGATCGCGCCGGGCCAGGATCTTTACATCGCCATCGCCGCTCAGCAGGAATTTGCGCCGCAGGACACCGACGGTGTTCATGAGACCAAAAGGCTCACAAGAGATGCAGAGAAAAAAGGATTCAACCTGGACTCCAAAATACCCGCTCTGTATTATATGCTGACCACCAACCCGGACAAATTCGGCAAGGTCACCGAAAAAAGATTCGGCGGGCCGTCATTTTTTACCCAGGGAGGTCAGCGGGGACTTTACGGAACAACCATGTTCAAGCTGTCAAAATTCGATCAGCTCGACGCTCAAGCCAAAGGCGCCCTGGGGCCCATCAAGTCCGGTGACCAGTGGAACTTCTTCACCTATGCCCATGAAAGCAGCTACGGTATAAACACCATCACCAAAGAAGCCACCAAAGTGGGTAAAGTCACCATTTTCGCCCGCAGTGTCCTGGCCGACTACGACAAGAGCGCAAATTACTGGGACAATGGCACCGCGATTGCCCTGGATAAAAACACGGGCAAATTCACCGCCTCTTTTAAAAGCTTTCGCCACACACCGCCCGATTCGAAATTCGACGTATATGTCAACGGCAGCAAGGCCGGCAGCTATAATGTTGCATCCAACGGCTTCTGGCTGTCTCTGGGCGGCCGCTACATGAACCCCATCTGGATCATCATCGGCGCCATTCTGGTGGGCACTTATTTTTCCATGATCGGTGCGGCCGGCGGTATGCTCATGGCCGCCTTTCAGGTCATGGTGGTACAGACAGCCGGTATTTTGGGTATTAATGCGGCCAACGTGCTGCGTCCATCCAACATGGCCCTGACCCTGTTCTCACCCCTGGGATCCTTCTACCGCTACGCGGTGAAAGAGCGCAGGGTTGCGTGGCCGGTGGGCATCTCCTTTGGCGTGGGTATTTTTATCGGTTCCATCTGGCTGGGCAAATATGCCACCCAGTATCTGCCGATGAAAACCTATAAAGAGTGGTTGGCGATCCTGGTGGTGATCATGGGTATCCGCACCCTTTATGAGCTTTCGCCCAAGGTGATGGAAAAGCGTAAAAATATCAAGGCCATGGTCAAAAAGTTCAACGAGGCGGTGGCCAAGGCCAAGAGCGACGGCACCTCGGTCGAAATGGGACGCATCGAACCGGTAAAAACCGGCATGACCGATTACCGCTTCAAGTTCTGGGGCGAGGAGTTCAAGATCAATCCCCTGCTGTTCGGCCTGCTCGGTCTCGGTATCGGCGTGGTTTCCAGAAGTTTTGGTATCGGTGGCGGCTTTTTGCTGGTACCGGCCATGACAACCTTGGGTGCACTGCCCATGTATGTGGCGGTACCGATTTCACTGATCGGAACCTGCTTCAGCAGTGTCGGCGCCTTCATCGGTTACCTGATTAACGGCTATCTGCCGGATCTGTGGCTGATGATCAGCATCATCATCGGCGGCTTTGTCGGTGGGATGCTCGGCAGCCGCGCTCAGAAACTCTTCAGTGAAAAAACATTGAAGATCGTGCTGGCAATTACGCTGTTCTTCCTGTTCTTCCGGTTCTTCAAGATCGAGATCTGGATTTAACCGCACGGCGGCCAAGGGGGAAGAATTCCACGGATTTTTTCTTCCTTTTCAATCGGAGATGACCCAACCCGGATAAACAGGAAAGAATAGCCACAGAGGCACCAAGACACAAAAAATAAATGTTTATTATAACTATACTTCGTGTCTTGGTGTCTTGGTGGCGAAAATATTTTGTTAGATAAGTCCTTCGCAAACATGATGTGATTTCAATAAATAGGTACTAAAATGGACAATTTGATGGATTTGATATGGTTTAAAATTGTCGCCGGGGTTCAATATATAAAGGAGTTTGTCGATATTCTGGTCGGCCCGCTGAACCAGCTGGGACCGGTGACGGCCATACTAATTCTTGCGCTTCTGACGGTGGTGATCACCAAATCGCTGACGCGCATATTTAAGACCAAGCGCTACAGGCAGCTGAAAAAGGAGTTTCAACACTGGTACAACATCCGCCAGGAAGCGCTTAAATGCCAAGATCCGGACAAGGCCAAACTGCTGGCTAAAAATATAGACCAGGCCAAACTCAACAAAGTCTACTATGATTACTTTTTTGAAGGTTTTTTAAACAGCCTAGCCACCAAATTTCTCCCCATCCTGGTGGTTCTGGCCTATGTCAACCAAGCCTATCACCCGGTCAATTTGCTGAAGCTCTTCGGCCGGGAATATATATTTAAATTCGCCGGCAGCGGCAGTGATCCGATACTGGTAGGGTCGGTATTCTGGTTTATTCTGTCCATACTCCTGGTCCATCTGGCTTGGTATCTCATTAAAATTATCTACCGCCGTATGCATTTGCCCCAGAACCATAATGCATCCCCGTCTCCCTCAGCCACGGCCTAGCCTGAAAATTTCGGGTTAGCGCCGTGGATTCCGGTTCGCCTTAATATAAGTTTACTGAAATTCTACCATGATATAATAATTCGCAATCCCTAAATCCCCCAATCCCCAAATCCCTCAATTCCCCAATCCGTTCCCAAACTGAGCTTGAAGTTTTTTCCCGCCTGTCGGATAATACGCAACCCTGACAACAAAAAATGAAAACATGCGATCGCCCCTTGACAGGTCCGAATGAATGTTGAAATGTCAAGATATTAGCCAAAATTTAGCGGCTTCCGGCAACCGGATGCGGTTCGTGTGAAGGCCTACATTATCAATTGGAGATTTACAGCCCATGAAAGGCAGCAGCAAATCAACAATTTTCCTCGGTGTTATTTGCTGGATTGCCGTCGCCCCCGGCACGGCCCTAGCTACCCAGGGACATGGCGGCATTGAAGGCGTTTACGCCCACCAGATCGCTCATCTGTTTTTCCTCTTCTCCATGGGTAGTCTGATCTATTGGCTGCGGGCAAGAAAACTTGTTCGCGAACCCGGCTGGAGACTCATCCAGTATTCCGCCCTTTTTTTTATTTTGTGGAATCTCGACACACTTACGGTGCATGCCCTAGATGATCAGTTTAAAATTATACAGGTTCAAAGTCTCGATCCATGGCACATTCAGATAACCGACGCCTTTGACAACAACCGTATCAAGGTATTGTATTATCTCGCCAAATTGGATCATTTGCTTTGTGTCCCGGCCCTGCTTTTCCTTTTCGGGGGGTTAAAACGCCTGTTGCAGGATAATAGTCCGGCTGCATCGGGAGGTTCTCGGGCATGATCTTTCATTCCTTACCCATATGGTCCATTGACCTGGTCGGTTCCATCCTGATGATCATCTTCTCTTTTATCTGCCTGCACCTGGTGCGGAAATTGAGAAGACGCGACCCGAATAACGTCATCTGGACCTATCTGCTTCTGGTCTGCTTCGGGCTGGCGTGTTTTGCCGTTTCGCGTTCGGCCGGGCACATTCTCAAACAGATCCTGGTGATCACCGGTCAATCGGCCCTGTGGGGGAAAATCCGACCTTTTAGCGGCGCGATAAACACCCTGACGTTTGTGTTCGTCGGCGCGGTAACGCTTTTCTTTGAACGGATCTGGATAATTTACCGCCAGATTTTCAAAGACAAACAAACCCTGCAGTCCACCCGTGATGAACTGCTGTATTTGAACCAGAACCTTGGAAACCTGGTGGCAGAGCGTACCCAAGAGCTGGCCCAGTCCGAACACAAATACCGCCGCATCTATGAAGTTTCGCGGGACATGATTGTCGTAACCACCCGGCAGGGCCTGATCCTGAACTTGAATCCGGCCGGTTATGAGATGTTGGGTTACCGGACTGACGAATTATCATTCATGGACCAATCATTTGAATCGTTACTGACAAAGGCTGCGGACTGGCGAATGATAAAAGATGCCATTGACGGGGAAGGTTTTATCACCAATACCGAGGTCGACTTGCAGCACAAAGAAAATCGTACGATCCGATCCCTGATCAGCGGCACTCTGGACAAAGGCTTGTCGGACAAGGAAGACACGATTCATTTTCTGGTCAAAGACATTGAACAGCGGCGGCAGATTGAAGAGCAGATCGCCCAGGCCGACAAGCTGGCGTCCATCGGTCAACTATCGGCGGGTATCGCGCACGAGATCAACAATCCCCTGGGTATCATTCTGGGCTACACCCAGCTGTTGATCCGCAACGAAGACGGGCAAACCGAAAAATTCAAGGATTTGAAAACCATCGAAAAGCATGTCCGCAACTGTAAAACGATTGTGGAAGACCTGTTGAATTTTTCCCGGACCTCGACCCCGAAGGAGGATCTGATTCGCATCGACGATGCCATCGAGGATGTCTTAAAATTTATGCAGCATCATGCCGATCTCGATCGGGTTGAAATACAAAAAAATTTTGATGCATCGGTTCCGGAAATGCTGCTGGACGAAAAAAAGATCAAGCAGGTTTTAATAAACCTGATCATGAATGCCAAACACGCCATCGGCAGATCGGGCATCTTATCGCTGTCCACCCGACTGAAGTCCACCGCACGGCAGGTAATCATTAAAATTACCGATAACGGCCATGGCATCGAAAGAAAGAACCTGTCGCGCATTTTTGATCCGTTTTTTACGACCAAACCCACCGGTGAAGGCACCGGCCTGGGCCTTTCAGTTAGTTACGGTATCATTAAAAATCACGGGGGGGACATACTGGTAGACAGCAAAGTCGGTCAAGGATCCACATTCACCGTTATTTTACCGATCGTCTCCCCTGCCAAGGATAATAAAAATGCAAAGATCCATTCTTATCGTCGATGACGAACTGGATTTGCTGCAACTGTTAAGGCGCAGTCTGGGACCGGATCTTAACTGCCGGATTGAAACCGCATCTTCCGGTAAACAGGCGCTTGAGATCCTTTCCCACAGGCAATTCGACCTGGTCCTGGCTGACATCAAAATGCCGGAAATGGACGGTCTGGAGCTTCTGGAATTGATCAAACGCCGTATCCCGTATCTTACCGTAGTCATGATGACCGCTTACGGTACGGTCGATACGGCTGTTGAGGCCATGCGAAACGGCGCCTACGACTTTGTCACCAAACCCTTCGATCACGACGCCTTGATCGTGCGCCTTGAAAAAGCCCTGGAGCGCAGCCGTCTGTTACAGGAAAATTTCCGGTTGCAAATGGAATGCCGGGACAGCGCGGCATTTCAGAATCTTGTCGGAAAAAGTGCGTCCATGAACCGGGTCTATGAGACCATCCAGATGGTCGCCAAAAACGATTTGACTGTGCTGATTACCGGTGAATCCGGCACCGGTAAAGAGCTTGCAGCCCGGGCGGTTCACAACCTGAGCAATCGCAGCAAAAAACCGTTTGTGGCGGTCAACTGCCCCACCGTGCCGGAGAATATTTTGGAAAGTGAATTGTTCGGTTACAAAAAAGGTGCTTTCACTCACGCATCCCAGAATAAAATCGGCCTGTTTCAGGAAGCTCACAAAGGATCCATCTTTCTGGATGAAATCGGAGACATCAGCCACACTATTCAAACCAAGCTGCTGCGTGTGCTGCAGGAAAAAGAAATCAAACCTCTGGGCGACACCAAGTCGATTTCAGTTGACGCACGCATCATTGCCTCAACCAATCAAAACCTCGAAGAAAAGATAAAAAAGGTCGAATTCCGAGATGACTTTTATTATCGCTTAAACGTACTGCCCATCAAATTGCCGCCGCTGCGCGAACACCCGGAAGACATTCCAATTATTGCCAATCACCTGCTGGAGAAGCACTGTGCCAAACTAGACAAGCCATCAAAGAAGATATCGGCCGAATTGATGGAAGTCTTCATGCGAAGAAAATGGGAAGGCAATGTGCGGCAGATGGAAAATGTGATCATGCAGGGGATTTTGTTTTCAGCGACCGATGAGATTCGTACCCAGGATGTCGACCTCGGAAAAATGGAATCACCCGCCGACAATTCAAAACAACCCTACCTGGATCTACCTTATAAAGAAGCCAAAGAACATACCCTCATAGCGTTCAATCATGATTATATTTCGAATTTGCTGAGCAACTGTCAGGGCAACGTGTCCCGGGCAGCCAGACAGTGCGGTCTCGAACGGCAGGCACTACAGCAAGTTATACGCCGATACGGTATTAAAGCAGATGAATATAGAAAATTGTGAAGAATCCTGGACCAGGAGACCAGGCTTTGATTTCATCCCAGAGGGGTGGAGTTTACCTTTAGATGTCGAATGGAATGATGGAATGGTGGGATAATGGAATATTGGGTTTAACAAACGGATATTATCTTGATTTTAATCTCTGATTTAGAAAATATATCCAAAAAAGATATCATCCTTATTAACCCATTATTCCAACATTCCGGTATTCCATCACCCCACGGCATTAATCTACGGCATCCGCCCATATTGCCTCTGGCCTGGCCCAGAGGACCAGGTTTTCTATGTTTGAATAATTTGATACCACCAATATGTAATCCATTCGGAAGCTAATACTTAAATTTGGATTCCCATGTCGCCCTATCGCGTAACGTTGACACTGTGTGGGATTGAAATTCTGGGGCTGATCAGCATCACCGCCTTTCCTGCGCTTCTTCCAACCTTCATCACTGCATGGGAGTTAAACAATACCCAGGCGGGTTGGATCAGTGCCGTTTATTATGCCGGTTATATGCTGGCCGTGCCGTTCTTGGTAGGCCTTACCGATCGCATCGATGCGCGCAGGATCATGATCGTCGGCGCAATGATCGGCGGTATTTCATCACTGGGCTTTGCACTTTTCGCCGCCGGTTTCCGATCTGCAGCGATTCTGCGCTTTTTCACCGGCATCAGTCTGGCCGGCATTTATATGCCCGGGTTAAAGGTGGTCAGCGACAATACTGAAGGCCCACTACAATCGCGCTTTGTTTCTTTCTACACTGCCTCATTTAGCATCGGTATTAGCCTGTCTTTTTTCATTGCCGGTGAAATCAATATTCTCTTAAATTGGCACTGGGTTTTCGGTGTCTCGGCGCTGTGTGCAATGGCAGCCGTCATGCTTACCGCGCTAATGGTTCCCTCGGCCAACACGAATCCAGCCGCTAAAGCCGGTTTGATTATGATTGATTTTCGGCCGGTCTTGGGCGCGAAACCGGCCCTGGGATACATTTTTGCTTACGCCGCTCACATGTGGGAGCTGTTCAGCATGCGTTCCTGGATTGTTGCCTTTCTATACTACAGCCAGAGCCTGCAGTTAATTCAAGCTTATAAAGTCAGTGCCACCCAGATCGCATTTCTGATTAACCTGATTGGTCTGCCGGCCAGTATCTGCGGTAATGAACTGGCCCGCAGATACGGTCGCAAACGAATGATCACGGTTGTGATGCTTACCTCGACAATAGTGTGCTGCGTGATAGGCTTCAGCCCGGCGTTACCGTATGTGTTGGTTGCAGGACTGTGCATTATTCATGGCATAACCGTGGTGGGTGATTCGGCCGCCCTGACGGCCGGTGCGGTTGCCGCGGCGCCGGTGGGATGCCGCGGCGCAACGCTGGCTTTACACTCCACGCTCGGATTCGGTGCCGCCTTTCTGGGACCGCTGACCGTCGGTGTTATTCTGGATATCTTCAGCCAAACGCCTGCGCTTTCCTGGGCTATGGCATATGTGTGCATGGGTTTTGGCTGTGCTCTGGGACCATTGTTTCTAATGTGGATGGGCCGCGAAATGTAAAGAATCCTGGCCCAAAGGACCAATTTTTTGGTGTTAAAACAAAACATTTATATTTGGTATCGGGTATGAAAAAAAGGCTGATGATAACCGGTTTTATTTTTCTGGCGTTGATCCTGATCGTGGTGGGGACAGGTGTCGTCTGGTATCAGTGGACAATCAGCCGAAGCCAACCGCGAATTTCGGGATACGTCATCGTCGATGGCATCGCTGATAAGGTTGAAATTATCCGAGACGTTTATGGCGTCCCGCACATCTATGCCCGCAACGAGCCCGATCTTTTTTTCGGGATGGGCTATGCCATGGCCCAGGACCGCCTGTGGCAGATGGAAGTATATCGACGACTGGGTTTCGGCCGGCTTTCGGAAGTGTTCGGGGAAAGGTTTGTCGAGGTCGATCGATATTTTCGCAAGCTTTCAGCCAATAATAAGGGCCTGCATATTCCCGAGGACCTTGCCTTTATTCCTGAATCTTTTCTGTCAGGTATCAACGCCTATCAGCAAAGCCGTCAAAACCGCCTGCCGCTGGAATTCAAATTGCTGGGCTATCATTCTGAAAACTGGGGATTGGATGACATTAGTGCCATCTTTAAAATTCTCAACTGGGGATTGAGCATTGGCTGGAAAGTCGACCCGGTGGCGGCCCGGATGCTTAAAAAAGTCGGAGAAGAAAAGTTTAAGGAAGCTTTCCCCGAGGCCTCCGGCGATACACCCTTGATTATTACTGAAGATATCCAGGATATGGACGGTGAGATGCAAGCAATATCACGTGTTCTTCAGGCGGTGCAACAATGGACCTCCTTTTCTCCATCGGCCGCCAGTAACAACTGGGTTGTTTCCGGCCAAAAATCGGTGACCGGCAAACCCATTCTCGCCAATGACACCCACATGGGCCTGAGCAATCCTTCCCTGTGGTGGGAGGTACATCTGGTCTGCCCCTCGATGAATGTTTCGGGATTTGCCATACCGGGTCTTCCCAGCATACCGGTGGGTCACAACCGTCATGTGGCCTGGGGCGTTACCAATGTGATGGTGGACGATGTCGACTTTTACCGTGAAAAACTAAACCCTGCAAATCCGCGCCAGTACTTATACCAAGGCCATTGGCAAGACATGGAATCTTCGGTTCAGACAATCAGAATCAAAGGACAAGACTCTGTAAAGACTGAAATACTTCTGACGCATCATGGTCCCATCATCAGTGACGTCACGCAAAACGGCAAACCACAGGCCTTGGCGGCCCGCTGGGCAATCAATGAAATCGATGAACCACTGCGTGGAAGCTACCTGCTGATGAAGGTTGGAGATATCAACGACATGGTCCAAGCGCTGCAGGACTGGCAGGCTCCCGGGCAGAATTTTGTCTTCGCGGACACTAATGGTCATATCGGCTACTGGTGCTGTGCCGTCATTCCCATACGCGCCAAAGGCAGCGGGCTGCTGCCGATGCCCGGTTGGAGTGGTGAATACGAATGGAAGGGTTATGTGCCTTTTGACCAAAAGCCACATGTCATTGATCCGGAAGAGGGTTTTATCGCCAGTGCCAACAACAAGGTATCCGCAAATACGTATCCGTATACCATCGGCAGGTACTGGGAGCCGATCGACCGGATTCAGCGCATTCACCGGCTCATGACTGCTAAAACCAAACTCTCCGTGGCAGATATGCAACAGATGCACATGGATGTCTTCTGTCCGCTGGCGGCTGAAATCACACCTCAAATCATCCGGGTGATTCGGGAACGATTTCCCGCATCCCAGGTCCAGAAGCTGCGAAAGACCCTTGAAGGCTGGGATTATCAGATGTCCGCCGACAGCATCGCCGCATGCATTTTCGAGGTGACCTATCGCCGCATGTTCGAAAACATTTTTAAAGATGAACTCGGACCGGTTCTTTTCGACCGCTACCTGGAACTTACGATATTCCCGCCGCGGGCGTTGCGCCAGATTGTAAAGACAAAAAGCTCTGCCTGGATTGACAACGTGAAAACAGTCGAAACCGAGAACCTGGAAGACATTGTCGAAATAAGCCTGCGTCAGGCCCTTGAAGAACTTCGAAATTCTTTGGGGGAGGATATGGACCGATGGATCTGGGGGCGGCTGCACACCCTGACTTTCGAACATGTAATGGCCAGAAAAAAACCGCTGGACAGAATATTCAATCTGGGTCCCTTCCCTGTTCCGGGAAGCCATCTGACGGTCAACAAACAGCAATACAATTACGTCGAACCCTATCTTGTCAAAGACGGAGTATCCCAGCGGATGATCGTGGATCTTTCTGCGCCGGATGCAGCGCTGCATGTCCTTCCGACCGGTGAATCCGGCCTGCTCGGAAACCCGCACAATGATGATCAGATCGACCTGTACCTCAACGGCAACTACCACCCGGCATGGATGGTGCGCGAGGATATCGAAAGAAATGCGGAGGGGATATTGGTGCTGATGCCAGATAAATTGACGATTGAAGATTGAAGATTTAATGTATCGCTCGCGCAGCGCAGGCGCTTGCGCAGCGTGTCGCTCTGTCTTGTCTATCTAAATCGGTAGCATTCCTAAAATATTCAATCTGGCTATGACATAAATCATGTGCAAACATGATGTGATTTCATTAAATAGGTGCTAGGTTGCCTAAGATTTGTCCGCGGCAAGCCACGGTGTATACATGATTGATACATTCTATCCTAACGAAGCAAGCTGCGGGGAATTATACCCGGTAGCTTTCGCAATCTTCACCGCACATTCATTGTAATCGGTGTAATCTGCGAAATCTGTGGATTAAAAACAAATTTCATTGCCAAGTAACTATCTCTTGCGATATAAGGCTATTTTTTCAAACTGATTCATTAGATAGGCTATAAAACCGTCCTTGTTCGAAAGGAGAATGAATATGGACAAAAATACGCAATGCGTCCACAGCGGCACCATTTCGGATCGTGTCACCCGGGGATTGAATACTCCGATTTTTACTTCTTCTTCATTCGAATACATGGATGTCCTCGAAAATGTCTATCCACGTTATTTTAATACGCCCAACCAGAAAGCCGTGGTAGACAAGTTAAGCGCCCTGGAAAATACCGCAGGCGGGCTGCTGTTCAGCTCCGGTATGGCCGCCATCAGCACGGTTATTTTCTCCATTGCCGGCAATGGCGACCACGTTGTCATGCAAAAAGACATATATGGCGGAACCCATCATTTCGCCACTGCCGAGTTCGAACGATTCGGCATCGAATTTACATTTACTTCGAACAGTGTCGAAGGTTTTGAAAAAGCCATCAAGAACAACACCCGGCTGCTCTATATCGAAACACCTTCCAATCCGCTTTTGCTGATTACGGACATCGAAGCTGCCGCCCAACTGGCAAAATCAAAAAATATTTTAAGCGCCATTGACAACACCTTTGCCACACCGATCAACCAGAACCCGCATGATCTGGGCATCGACATCGTCGTGCACAGCGGTACCAAATACCTTGGCGGTCACAGCGATATCTGTTGCGGCGCCGTTATGACAACCCATGAGTTGATTGAAAGAATTCAATCGTCCGCCATGAACTTCGGCGGCAGTCTCAACGCCACCACCTGTCAACTCCTGGAAAGAAGTCTGAAGACTCTGGGCATCCGGGTTGAAAAGCAAAACCAAAATGCCCTGACAATCGCAAGGTTCCTGAGCCAACATAAGCAGGTTAATAACGTCTACTATCCGGGTCTTGAAACCCATCTCGGATTTGATATCGCCAGCAAGCAAATGCGGGGATTCGGCGGCATGTTGGCGTTTGAACTGGATGAAGACCGGATCGATCCGGATAGATTTGTGCGCAAACTGGGTTTGATTACACCGGCCCTGAGCCTCGGCGGTGTGGAGACCATCATCTGCGCCCCGGCTGTAACCTCCCATGCCAAAATATCCGCAGCCGAGCGGCAGGAACTGGGTATATCGGATGGTCTGTTCAGGTTGTCGGTGGGCATCGAGGATGTTGACGATTTGACGGCCGACCTGGAGGGCGCGTTATCGAATTAGAATTAGCCACAGAAACACACAGAAACACACAGACATTTCTTCCTGGCCGAGACGGCCGGGTACAAGTTAGGGTCTTCGCCCCAATTGGAATGCTGGAATACTGGAATATTGGGTAAATGGGTTCTGGGATACTGGCGTGTTGGGTTTATGCATAATCGTCTTGACGATAAAACTAATAATGGATAATATCCTTCAAAAAACCCACCATTCCATCATTCCACGATTCCATTATTCCATGATTGAGGCGTCATGACAGACCTCAAAAATACTCTATATTTTCATTGAGTTGTAGAATTTCCGAGACGTTAAATTAGGTGCCTGTGTCCGTCTGTGTGTTTCTGTGGCTATTAAAAAAAGAAAAAAACCACGATGATGAATTCAAAAGAAAAGTTCAAACGCATTGTCTTCTGCGACTTTGACGGCACCATTACCGCTGAAGAAACCTTTGTGGGCATGCTCAAGAAGTTTGCCACTGAAAATTACACCCAGGTTAAACAGCAGATCATAGACAAAGACATTACGCTCGGTGAAGGGGTGCGCAAGATGGTTGAATCCGTCCCATCGCAAAAATTTCCGCAGGTACTGGACTATATTCGCGATCAAGAAATCCGCGCTGGATTTCCGGAACTGCTCGATTATCTTTATTTCCACGGCGTTCCTTTTGTGGTCATTTCGGGAGGACTCCTGGAATCGGTCAAGACACGCCTGGAAGATTTCGCAGCGCGTATTCAGGCCATTCATGCCGCCGAGGTGAATACGGACGGCGACTACTTGAAGCTATTTTCAAAATATCAAAACCAAACCGATCTGGTCGCCAAGTCCGTGGTCATGTCCACTTACCATTTCGAGCAGGCCGTGGTCATCGGCGACGGCATTACTGATCTGAACATGGCGATGGCCGCCGACATCGTCTTCGCGCGCGATTACCTTTCCAAGTTTCTGGCGCAAAATAACAAATCCTTCATTCGCTGGAATGACTTCTTTGACGTCCTCAACCACCTCTCCAAGCGCTGGTTGGCTACATAAAAGCTGCCGGATGGTATTCGCCATTCTGTTTGCAATCATTTAGGCCCTTAGGGTCTTTTCCCTGACAACATGTTGTAAGAAACCGATTGAATATTCAATTTCCAATCTTAAATCTTCAATTGCCAGGGGCCCCTTTTTCCGAGCGCAGTCTCGGAAAAAGCTTAGTCCCTATTTATTGAAATCACATCATATTTGCGAAGGATTTATCTAACAGAATATTTTCGGCACCAAGACACCAAGTTTAATTATAATAAACATTTATTCTTTGTGTCTTGGTGCCTTTGTGGCTATTCTTTCCGGTTTATCCGCGTTGGGTCTTACAGCAACTCATCCACCCATTCCAAACCAAGGCTTATCAATTTACCACGACTGGGTCTGCCGGTGTTCGGATCGCATCCAATAAGTTCGTAGTAAAGTTTGATTGCCTCTTCGAAATCTTTTTCCTTAAAAATCTTCTTGCCCGAATCGGGTCCGTCCGGTTTTGAATCAAAAAGTCTCTTGGGCAACAAATCATCTTTGATGGTGAATCCTTCTCGACAATTAAACGCTTTGGCCATCATAGTCCCCCGTTCACCGGCCTTCATTAATTCATACAGGCTGGTATTCCAGCCGGTAACGGCGTTCAGGGAGTCCACCATTGTTTCAATCGGCATCACCCCGCGGGGTGCATAGCCGAACAAGCACAATCCCAGCGCATCCATAGCGCGCCAGAGAGTTTCGAGTTGGATATAATTGCGCACTTTTGTGGTCGTAATTTCAGTGGGGTGCATGGCGTTGTATATCCCGAGAGGTTTGACTGATTGCAAGCTAAAAGACCCATTCTCGGCGAAGTAGGGATCGTGTCCTGCAACCATATGATCTGCGCCGTAGGTGCTGGTCGCATAACCAATACCCACGCCAACCTTTACGCGGGGATCGTGCATCGGAATTTCCTGGCCTTTAACGGATAAACTATAGGGTTTATCGGCAATGCCCCATTGTTGCGCCAAACGGGCGGAACCCTCTGCCAGCTGGTCCCCAAAACCTTCACGGCGCGCTGTCATCTCAAGCAGTTTAATCATCAAATCAGCATCGCCGAAACGAAGCGCCAACCCGCCAGTGTCCTCTTTGGTGATAACACCGTTTTCAAAACACTCGCAGGCAAACGCGATGGTCATTCCGGCCGATATGGTATCCATACAATAACGATTGCAGATCTCATTGCCTTTGGCGATAGCTTTGAGATCGATGATATTCAAATTAGATCCCAATGCGGCCATGGTTTCGTACTCCGGTCCGCCGTAGCGCGAGTCGACACCATACTTGGGATCCTCCAGGGCAATCATACGCTTGCAGCGGATAGGGCAGGCATAACAGCCCTTTCTTTTCTTCAGAAGGAGTTTGTTGTAAGCGTCGCCGCTGATCGGAGAGGCGTCATCCAATCGGCCCCGTCTAAAATTGTTCACCGGCAGACAGTTGCCGTCAGACATGATTTTTGCAAAGGCTGTGGTGCCGTAAACATACAAGCTGTCGCCCAGAGGATTATCTCGAAACGTCTTGGCATAGTGACCGGCGGTCTTTTTGATAAATGCAGGGTCTGCCAGAGGTATTTTTTTGCTGCCCAGGGCGGCAACAGCCCGGACATTCTTGGCCCCCATCACGGCACCCAGACCGTTGCGGCCACAAAAATGACCCAGGTTGTTCGTGATGTTCGCGTAAAGAACCTTGTTCATACCGGCCAGACCGGTCTGGGCCACGCGTATTTTCGAGCTTCCCATTTCGGATCGAATGGCATCTTCGGTTCCTTTTGCCCCGAGACCGGCAAGGTCTGCAGCATCTTTGATTTCTGCTTTGCCGTCAGTCACCCGCAGATAGACCGGCGTATCCGCTTTGCCGTGGAAAACCACGGCATCGAATCCCGCCATTTTAAGCTCCGGACCAAAAAAACCGGCCGATTCCGATTCACCGGCCGCTCCTGTAAGGGGTGACTTCGCAACGGCTGCAAATCGACAAGCGGCCGGCAGGGGCGATCCCGTCATAACTCCGGTAGACAGCACTAGAATATTTTTTTCCGACAGGGGGTCTGTTTGCGGGGTGACATGTTTAAGCAGATAATGGTAACCGATGCCCCGCCCCCCCAAAAGGCTGCGATAGAAGGAATCCTCTTTTTCTGCCACCCTTATTTTACGATTGCTAAGGTCGACATGTAAAATGTTACCCGTATAGCCCGTTCTCATAATGAAACCTCCTTAATGCTTCGATTCGTAATATCAGTGACGTATTTTCGTGGTAAAATTCATTAATATCGCTAACTCGGCTCGGCTGCTTTCGACAAGCTCAAGCCCCGCGCTTGTCGAAGGAAGCTCGTCACAGGCAGCACTAAGTCCTGAGGACCTCGACTGAGCTCGGTCGAAGTCTAAATAAATACGATATCGTATTTATGCATCGAAGGGCTTAGCCGGATTATATCAAACATTACGTATTTTATGGGAAAGACTGAATTTCACAAGTAACATAGTTACACTTTAATTGCGCCAAAGTCGAGACCGAATATCCGCGGCGGAATGCAGCGTTCGATTGTCTTTTTCCTGCCGATCACTCTCCATTTCAAAAACATTGTCAAGAAGAGACTAAGAAACTATATTGAGACTCCTCAAGGATACTATTTGCCCTGGAGGGCTAGATTCTTAAAAGAGAAGCGAAGCGGTGGGCGACCACCTCGTAGTTTCGAATATACTGAGAGGCTATTATGCATGAGCGTATTGCAGTCGATCCTAAAATATTCCATGGACAGGCTTGCGTTAAAGGCACGAGAATCACGGTGCATCAGATCATCCGGATGTTAGCTAACGGGGATAAAATCGAGGAGCTTATAGACGATTATCCTTCTATAAAATTAGAAGATATTTATGCTTGCCTTGACTATGCCGCATCTTTATCCGAAGAGCAGATAACACCTATCGATATGACCGAAAGCGCGATATGAAAATTCTCGCGGACGATAATATACCTTTGACTACAGTGAAGAGCTGCGGTTAAAAGGATTTGATGGTTGTCATGCGTGACGTTGTCCAAAGCACCTGGAAGTCATGCCAATAAATATTTGCATACGGTATAGGACATATGATGAATTCGGAATTCTGTTGATAAGAGCGGGTTGGGGGTTTTTTAACCCGGCATGTTGAACCGCGAATCGCTCGACCTTGGTGTTATAGTTTTTGGGTAATTTCAACTTCAACACTCTTTGCAAGCAGATATCGTATATATGCATTGTAAGAAATGCCTCTTTTTTTCGCAAGCATCTTTATTTTTTTAAGTACCAATGGATCAAATTTCATTGTAACCGGAGTGAGCTTTGGCCTCTTGAAGCTGTCATCAGATTCTTTGAGATCCTCCCAATAATCTGCGAAAGAATGTTTTTCCCAGAACTTTATTTCCTCACGTTCTGATTTGAAATTAGGTAATTTCATTTTAACCACTTTTCCTTCTTTTCTTGTATAGCTTTCTTGTTTTATCGTCCATATCCATTGCCGTAAAGATATTGCTATTGTCAATATCTTTTTTTCAACTCCATGATCTTAGGGTTTGCGAAGAAATAACTTTACATTTTCGGGAGTCGAGGTGCCCGCGTGGCAAGGCGCGAGGAGGGCGAATAGCAAGCTATTTAACCGACGAGCAACGCAGCCAGGCGGGATGGATCGGCTCACTAAAATGTGAAATTATTTTTGAGCGAGCCCTTAGCAACGATGTCTGCAATAGTAGATTTTGTGGATGATTTCTGATATTGAACTTTTAATCTACGGGGGACTCTTTTCGGAAAAAAAACGCACCGAAAGATCTATAATTGCATATCTACGGAGAAAAAAAGATGAAATTTGGGAGTCTGCTTGCATCGGTACTGGTTATGTTTCTTTCAACTTCCTGCACCACCGTCGACAAGCAAAAAGAAGGTGAATTCCGGGATCCTTCGGATGAAAGAGTGATACCTGCCGCCGGAAAAGCAACCTGGCGTGAGCCCTTGATTGACATCGCGTTTGTGTGGGTGCCCGGCGGATGCTTTGACATGGGGCAGACGGATTCAGAGAGAAACGACTTAATCGCAAACGTCAAAGAAGAAAAATATTTGAACTGGTACGGCGATGAAATCCTGGTGCATTCGGTCTGCGTGGACGGATTCTGGATGTCTGAAACCGAAGTGACCTTTGCGCAGTTTCGTAAATTCATAGAGGCCAGCGGTTATAATACGGATGCCGAAAAAGAAGGATTTTCACGGAAGTGGACGGGCGAATGGGTGACAAAAAAAAATTACACCTGGCAAAACGCCGCCCAGGCCGGCAACCCAAGCCATTCGGTGGTGAATGTTTCCTGGCAGGATGCCAAAGCTATGGCGACCTGGTTAAGCAGACAAAACAGTCAGATATTCCGGCTGCCCACTGAAGCGCAGTGGGAATTTGCCTGCCGCGCGGGAAAAAAAACAGTTCGCTTCTGGGGCGATTCACCCCAAAACGCCTGCAGCTATGCCAACCTCGCCGATCAAAGTGCCCGGAAAAAATATAAGGATATCGCGATTCACGACTGCGAAGACGGTTTTATTGACGCTTCTCCCACCGCTTCTTTCCAGCCCAACGCTTTTGGTCTTTTCGATCTGTTGGGCAATGTCTGGGAGTGGTGTGAAGATTGGTATGGGGAGAACTATTACCAGGTTTCACCGGAAAAAAATCCCCAAGGACCGGCATCCGGCAACTACCGTGTGATGCGGGGCGGTTTCTGGCTCAGCGGCCCCAATGACGCGCGCTGTTCCAACCGCAGCCGGGAGATTCCCCAGGGGCGGGCGGATACGTATGGGTTTCGATTGGTGATGATTCCCCAGTAGGTAAGCGGTGGGATGCAGAGTGCAGGACGCAGGATGCAGGATGCAGGATTCAGGATGCAGGGTGCAGGATTCAGGATGCAGGATTCAGGATTCAGGATGCAGGATTTAGGATACAGGATACAAGATACAGGATGCAGGATTCAGGATTCAGGATACAGGATACCTGATGCAGGATGGAAGATCTTAAATCGATCAGTAAACCTCCCAACGGGCAAACGGGCATAACGGGCTCAACCGGCTCAACGGGTTGGATGCAGGATTCAGGATTCAGGGAGCAGGACGCAGGATGCCGGATACCAGATACCTGATGCCGGATGGAAGATCTTAAATCGATCAGTAAACCTTCCAACGGGCAAACGGGCATAACAGGCTCAACCGGCTCAACGGATTGGATGCCGGATACCAGATACCTGATGCCGGATGGAAGATCTTAAATCGATCAGTAAACCTTCCAACGGGCAAACGGGCATAACTGGCTCAACCGGCTCAACGGGTTGGATGCGGGAAAGTCGCTGGACGCGTTGCTTTTTTTAAAGGACATCGCACAGAACACGATGCGAACCAATAGCGTCCGGCGATCGTTATCAGTTTCAATTCGACTCCTATCAAATTGAACAGCGAGCGAAGGATAAATCAACAATACCGCATTCCTTGTTAACTTCATAGCCCCCCCGCCTTTGATCGATATACGGATACAGCGGGAATATTTGTCTTGACAACTTTACCAATTCATGCCACTTTGGACGCCAGGCAAATTTCACAGGATTACAGAAACTAAATCGAAACGGTACTTTAAATGTTACAAGCAACCGGATCGGATAGGCAACCATGCTGAATCCCCAGTCACCGCTGCCCTTGTATCACCAGCTGGCGGATATCATTCTTGCGAAAATTCGCTCCGGCGAATACCCGCCCGGCAGCCGCATACCTGCCGAGCACAGCCTTGCCGCGACCTACGGCATCGGGCGGCCGACAGCCAGGCAGGCCATCGACCTGCTGGTCCGAAAGCGCCTGCTTACGAAACGACGCGGCTCCGGGACGTATGTTTGCGAGAAAAAAAAAGATGTCGGCCTGTTTTCCCTGGATGGCACCCAGGCATCTTTTTACAAAAAGGGTTTGTCGGTTGCGACCCGGATCCTTCAAAAAATGCGCCTGCGGCAAATCCAGAGTGATCCGGAAAACCCTTTTTCAGGCGGCAAAGCCTATTTTTTTTCACGACTTACGCGTGTCGACCGGGTCCCGGTTTTGATTGAAAACATGTTCATGCACGCAACCCTTTTTACCGGAATCGACGAAATCAGCCTGAGCGGTCGATCTGTTTCCGAAGTCGTGGAAGAACGCTTTTACATGCGCCCCACACGCGGTAGGCAAAATTTCAGGATCGGATTTCTGGATGACCGAAAAGCGGCAGAGATGGATATCTCTCCGGCGACCCCGGTGCTGGTCGTCAAACGGTTTCTCGACTTTCCCCAGGCAGACAATGCATTTTTCTCCGAATTATTCTGCCGCACGGATCAGTTCGTTTTTTCACAAACTATAGGAGGTACCGCAGATGGATAGTCGCGGATACTACGAAGGCTTCGGTGGCGCCTATCTTCCCGAAATTCTGGTGGCAACCTTTGACGAACTTGAAGCCACATTTCGTCAGGCAAAGCAAGATCCCGATTTCTGGAAGGCATATGCCGATTTGATGGCGACCTATTCCTGCCGGCCGACCCCACTTACGTTTGCCCGGAACCTGACCGATTACCTGGGCGGCGCAAAGATCTACGTCAAACGCGAAGATTTAAACCACACCGGTGCCCATAAGGCCAACAATGTCATGGGCCAGGGCCTGCTCGTCAAAAAAATGGGCAAAACGCGGGTTATCGCCGAAACCGGCGCGGGCCAGCACGGGGTTGCCACAGCTACGATGGCGGCCAAGTTCGGCTTTGCCTGCACCATTTACATGGGCGAGGTCGACGTCCAGCGACAGCGCCCCAATGTTTTCTGGATGGAGCGTCTGGGTGCCGAAGTGGTTCCGGTCAAAGACGGGACTCGCATTTTAAAGGACGCCATCAACGAAGCCTTCCGCGACTGGGTGTCCAATATGGACACGACCCATTACGTGCTGGGCACCGCCTGCGGTCCGCACCCTTTTCCGGAAATGGTTTCGTATTTTCAATCCATTATCGGCCTGGAAGCGCGAGAGCAGATACTCACGCGCGAGGACAAACTTCCGGCAAGGGTCTATGCCTGCGTCGGCGGCGGCTCCAATGCAATGGGCATTTTCAGCGGTTTTCTGGATGATCCAGTTGAACTGGTGGGCGTCGAAGCTGCCGGCCGGGGGCTGGAAACCGGTCGACACGCAGTCCGATTGGGTTCTGATGATGCCAGCATCGGTGTGGCTCAGGGTTACAAAACCTATTTCCTGCAAAACGCCGACGGACAGATGAAAGAGACGCACAGCATCGCCGCCGGGCTGGATTATGTCGGCGTTTCGCCGATACTGGCGCAATTTAAAGAATCCGGCCGGGCACGGTTTGAAGCGGCCACCGACCAGGAGGTGATCGACGCCACGGCATTGACGATTCGCAAAGAAGGATTGATACCGGCCCTGGAGTCGGCCCACGCCTTTGCCCGCGCATTTGAGGAGGTCAAGACCCTGTCCCGCGAAGATGTCATCATCATCAATCAGTCCGGTCGCGGCGACAAGGATATTTTTACAGTGGCCGATGCCTTTGAAGATCCGGCCTGGAAGGAGTTTATCATAGAGAAGGCAAGAGGGTATCAAAAATGATCGGCCCTTCCGGGACGTGAGGAGCAGTCCTGCTGGCGCAGGACTTTGAGGAGCGTCCCTTTCAGGACTTGGGGCAAAACAACAAAATCAGAAGTTGATGAACTTGTGAAAAATCAAGAAACTCCTTTTTTTATTAACCTCAAACGAGGCCTTAAGGCCGAGCGCTCCTCAAGTGAAACGCTCCTCAAGCGCAGCGATCATTATGAGAGTAAAAGGCTTTTTCGAATCACAAAAAACATTATCACCGCGAGATATCTATCATGCTCGAACAGTATGTAAAAAATCGGCTGGCGCACAAAGACATTCTTTTAATGACCCACATCGTCATCGGATATCCTTCTTTCGAAGATTCGTTTCGAATTGTTGCGGCAATGGTTGAGGGCGGGGTCGACATCATGGAACTGCAGATTCCGTTTTCCGAACCAATTGCCGACGGACCTGTGATCCTGGCGGCCAATCAAAGATCACTGGCACGAGGAACAACCGTTCAAAAGTGTTTTGAATTTGTTCGCGAGGTTACCCGCACGTTTGACATTCCTTTTCTATTTATGAGTTACTACAATATATTATTTAAACACGGGCTCAACCGATTTATCGACACCATGGCAGCCTATGACCTGAAGGGCGCCATTGTTCCGGATCTGCCACCGGAGGAAGGACAGGATTACTTCAAAGCCATGCGGGCCTGCAATCTGGCACCTATTTTACTGTTTTCTCCAACAACCCCTGATTCACGGATGAAATATATCGCCTCTTTCGCTGGAGGATTTATCTATTGCGTGGCCAGAAAAGGCGTAACCGGTCTGGATACGAGTTTTTCCGAACATCTACAAGCGTACCTGCAACGGTGTCGCAGGGCCACCAATCTTCCCTTAGCCCTTGGTTTTGGCGTAAAAAACCAAAGCGACATTGACTTTTTGAAGGGAAAGGTAGATATTGCCGTGATCGGAACCCAGACCATACGATTGATGGACCAAGAAGGGATCAGTGGCGTCGGTGAATTTATCAAAAACCTGACATCATAGCCCGGATCCGCGCGAAGCACAGATTGCCACAAAGGCACCAAGACACAAAACGAAATCCATGATTAATATTTATCGGCTTCTCTCAGAAATGTGTGCACGAATATACAATGCCGTATATCCAGAGTAAAGTTTCATTCAACAAATGCCTAAAGGTTTATTCCTGTCTCCCTTAAACGTTAGTAGTAGCGGGGGAATCCAACTAAAATAGAAAGAATTCATTGGTTTTAGGCACTTTAGGCATTTTAGTGCATTTTAGGCATTTAAAAGGTTGCCGATAGAATATGACACCCGTCTAAATAACTTGCACCCTTTTATGTGAAGAACCTATTCATCTTTGTGTCTTTGTGGCATAAATATTTTGACTCAAAATGTCCTAGATTCACCTCTGGTGGATAAAGAAATCACAATTAATGGAAGAAACGCAGGTTAAACCAAAGAAAAAACGAACGTGGCTGTTTTTCACCGTCTCGGCGATTCTGCTGTTGATGACGATCGCATTGTCGGTTGAATTCCCCCTCGAAAAGGAAAAAAAACTGCGAAGCGAGTTTCGTGAAGCAATAAAAAGCAAATTTCCAAAACAGGCGGCGCAGGTAGCCCGGCCTTTCGGGCTGAAAAAAATGGAGACGGATGCGGATCAACTTAGCGGAACCGAACCAGAGGATCGCAACGTAGTATTGATCCATGGCCTGGACGATCCGGGAAAAGTCTGGATGAATCTTGCGCCGACGCTGATCCGCAAATTTTTCAATGTCTGGATAATGCACTATCCCAACGACCAACCAATCCGCGAATCGGCCCTGTTTCTTTTCGATGAATTGCGACAGTTGAAACAAAATAAAGTGGACAGGATCGCCATTGTCGCACACAGTATGGGCGGCCTTGTGTCACGTGAAGTGCTGACCAACCCGGATATATCCTTTTGGTCAAGTGTCGTAGAAAAGGAGGTCCCCGAGGTTTTGGCACTGGTCATGGTCGGTACCCCCAACCATGGTTCCGAACTGGCGCGCTTTCGCGTATTTGGGGAAATTCGCGACCAGTGGGCCCATATGACCGCTGGCCGCGGTCACTGGCTCAGAGGCATTTTGGATGGTGCCGGCGAGGCTAAAATCGACCTGCTTCCCGGCAGCCTGTTTCTTGAATCGCTGAATGCCCGCCCTGATCCTAAAGGGGTAAAAATGATGATTATTGCAGGGATCGCCAGTCCCTGGGGGAAGGATGAAATTGAAAATTTTGTCACAACGGCGCGGAAAAGAATCCCTACTAGTAGACAGGAGAACCTGCGAGAATTTGAAACGTTTCTGCATTCCATGACCGAAGGCCTGGGAGACGGACTGGTTACGGTCGATTCGACGAGGCTCAACGGGGTTGCGCATAAAACCGTTCGCGGTACCCACCTGTCCATGATTCGCAATATTACCGAAGGCAGCCAGCGCCTGCCCCCGGCGGTCCCGATTATTGTCGACTACCTCGAGCAGGTGTATTCCGGTGTTTCACAATAAAATTCGTTTTTCAACTATATTGAAAAACGCCTGCGGGAAGTGTCTTCCGCCGCGCTTAAACCCGGAAGGGCCGAAGCGGGGAACAAACAATAATACCGAATGTATCGCCTTGCCGCGGCCCCTCGCTTGATCAAAGACTGCAGTATTGGAAACATATGGCAACCTTTCCTTTTCAGCCGGACGACAGAGAAAGAACAGCCGTCACCGGCCCCTGACCGGCGGTGTCAAGCTTTTCCCGCAATATGTCAATTCTTTTGACATCGACCTTCCCGCTACGGACCAGGTGATTTTTGATCTGCGTGGCCCGCTGGCGCGCCAACCCACGCAGCTGTGTATCATCGATGGAGATTTCTTTAAGGAGCTCTTTCTCAATCGCGGCCACATCATCGATTCCCGGCAGCTCATCAGGCGTCCGTCCAAATTTTTGCCGGTAAGCCTCTACCATCAGGCGTGACCGTTCGTCCCGCGACAGTGACATCTGGCCGATATCATCGGGCACCCTACCGCCAGTATCCTGAATCTTCCTGGCTTTCAGCAGTCGGAGTCGATCCTCCAGCGCAATTTCTGCCAGGACTCTGCGGTCGGCCTGGCTGTTTGCTTTGCCTTTTATCTCAATCCGCAAGTCCGGACGGAACCGCAGCCACTATGGCCGATTTTTGAACGTCTGCGGATTGTTGCGGTGACAACAAACTGATCAGACTGAATGTCCCCTCCTTCGTCAACCAGCTTTGAAAAAGGGCGTCGCGGGAGGTCACGGATTGGATGGTAATCCGGCGCCGGTTTAAATCGAACGCCGCACCCGCAACCGAAAACGACGGCAGCAATATCAACGGATTCGCATGCCCTTTTTCAGCCACTTTAAAATTGTTGAGCTTCAGGTTGCCGTCCGTGACGGTCACCTGAAAAACCTGATCAACGACGCTCACATCGTAAGCGCCCCCCAGCTCCAGCCGCCCGCCGGCGATTTCGACATTTACCTGATCCCGAATATAGCGCCATAACCGGGGGGTCTTTAGGCCCGCAACCGCCAGATTCCCCCGTGCGGCGAGAGGTTTAATGCCTACTTCTCCCATAATTTCAAACTTGCCGCCGGAATCATCTTTTAGATCCACGGCAACTGTGGCTTTTACATTCTCCTGGTTGCTCAGATTTTTTACTGTAAGATTGATCGGCTGAAACGTCAGGGGCTCAGGAGGCGAAAGGCCGCGATCCTCCACATAAATGCCGTAATTTTTCAGTGCAACGTCTTTTATTTGAATATAATAATTTGCCGGTCCGATTCAACGCATCAGAGCCGAAAAGTCGATCGGCAAAAAGCTATCAGGATAGAGTGGTATGCCGGTGGTCCTATAGGTGGCGCAATATCGGTCCTCGTTTTAAGGCTTGCATAGTCATCTTACATTGCCAATCGAATCTGCCATGCCTATTTTCAAAAGGAGCCTTCACGCGCCCACACTTAGGCCCTATTTATTGAAATCACTTCATGTTTGCACATGATTTAAGCCATAGCCAGATTTAATATTTTAGGAATGCTACCCGTCGAGAGCCTCAGGGTCGAACGATCGATTTTGTTAGAAAAAACAGAGCGAAGCGATACCATGAATCTTTCCGCCTCCGGCGGATCAATCTTCAATCTTCAATTCCGGCTTATCCGGATCGGGAGTATATAATGAACGCCAACCAACTGATAAATGAAAAAAGTCCATACCTGCTTCAGCATGCTCATAACCCGGTAAACTGGCACGCCTGGTCGGATGATGCATTTGAAAAGGCCCTGGCCGAGAACAAGCCTGTTTTTCTTTCCATCGGCTATGCGACCTGCCACTGGTGTCACGTAATGGAGAAAGAAACTTTCGAAGATGAACAAGCTGCCGACTCCCTCAATGACACTTTTGTCTGCATCAAAGTGGATCGCGAAGAGCGTCCGGATATTGATAGCGTATACATGGCGGCCTGTCAAATGATGACCGGCAGCGGCGGATGGCCGCTAACCATCTTCATGACGCCGGACAAAAAGCCTTTTTTTGCAGCCACGTACCTGCCGAAACGCACGCGTTTCGGTAGGGCCGGTGTTATCGAACTGTGCCGGCAGGTCAAAGATATCTGGCACAATCAGAGCGAAAAAGTAAAGACATCGGCAACGAACATCGCCGGACACCTGAGTAAGGCCTTCGAGTTTGAATCCGCCGATCAGCCGCAGGTCAGCCTGCTCGACCGGGCTTATTCTCAAATTCAACAGGGATTCGACAGCCGTTTCGGCGGTTTTGAACCCTCTCCCAAATTTCCGACACCCCACCGACTGCTTTTTCTGCTGCGCTGTTACCACCGCACGGCCAACACCCGCGCCCTGGAAATGGTTGAAAAAACCCTGACCGCCATGCGCCTGGGCGGCATCTGGGACCATGTCGGTTTCGGATTCCACCGCTATTCTACCGACAAGGAGTGGCTGCTGCCGCATTTCGAGAAAATGCTCTACGATCAGGCCCTTGTCGCCTTATCCTATCTGGAAACCTACCAGATCACTCAAAATCCGTTTTACGCTCAGAGCGTTCGTGAGATTTTCAGCTATGTATTGCGCGACATGCAGTCCGAACAGGGCGGATTTTTCTCGGCTGAAGATGCCGACAGCGAAGGGGAGGAAGGCAAGTTTTACGTCTGGACCGATGAAGAATTCAGACAGGTGCTGGGTCCGGCCGCCGCCGATTGGGCCCGGGTATTCAATCTTCAAAAAGACGGCAATTTTCACGACGAATCCACCGGCAGGCAAACCGGGGCCAACATATTGCACCTCAAACGCCGGCCGTCCCGGGTAGCGGCCGAAATCGGTATGACCGATGAAGCATTTTCGCAAGGCTGGACGGACATCCGGGAAAAACTGTATCAGGTGCGGAAACAGCGCATCCATCCCCTAAAAGACGACAAGGTTCTTACGGACTGGAACGGGCTTATGATTGCCGCCCTGGCCCGGGGCGGACGGGTTCTGAACGATGACCACTACACAAAGGCCGCCATTAAAGCCGCCCGTTTCATCCTGAGCACCCTACACAAGAATGGTCGACTTTTTCACCGCTTCAGGGAGAGAGAGGTTGCCATCCCCGGGCATGCCAACGACTATGCATTTTTGATTTTCGGTTTGCTGGAGCTCTATCAGGCAACCTTTGACCCGACATACTTGCAGGATGCACTCGTTTTGCAGCAGCAGATGATCTCTGATTTCTGGGATGACCGGAAAGGTGGTTTTTATTCAACCGCCGGCGAAAATCTGGAACTGCCGGTACGTCCCAAGGAACTGTATGACGGCGCGATCCCTTCGGCCAATTCGGTGACACTCTTTAACCTCCTATGTCTGGCCAAATTAACCGGTGATGCCCAATGGGAAGAAAAAGCCCATGAACAGGTGCATGCATTTGCCGGCTCGCTGCAAAAGCAACCGGCAGCTTTTACTTTTTTTCTGCTGGGATTGGATTTTGCCTTGAACCCGGGCCAGGATGTGGTAATTACGGGTGAGCCGGAAGCTGCGGACACGATGGAATTGCTGTCGGCCCTGAACGTCAATTTTACGCCCAACGGGGTGACCCTAGTCAAATCCAATCGCACGGCACAGCAGTTGGCAGATATTGCCGGCTACACCGACGGTCTGGATCTGATTGAAGGAAGAGCAACGGCGCACATCTGCCGCGGTGCTTCGTGCAAAGAATCAACAACCGAAGTGGACGCGATGCTCCGGCAGGTTCTGGGAAAAAAAGAGTAGGAACCAGGGAGAGGAAATCGATGAAGGATACCAGGGGACTGTACTATTATCCCAACCCGCTGAACAAAAAATTCCGAATGTACATTCGTGAAATGGACGGAGACATCTGTTTCAGAATGTGGAGCGCCGATGATCCGGCCCTGTGGACGGAGCATGAATGGGTTCCCTACGGGGCGATCAAAAAGGCGACCGAAATGTATGACGGAAAAACCATTGATCCCGGGCAGGCATATGATATAGAGATTGCACATGCATTGCTGAAGGAAGACAGACGTTCATAATGGAATTCATATAGCAGTGATAAAAAGACGCGACCGTGGCTGAAATTAGACCTCTCAGGGCGTGGCGTTACAATTCAACGCTGGCCGAAAAAATCGAAAAACTGACCTCACCGCTGTTTGATGTGGTTTCCGAAAAGCAGCGTTTCGCGCTGTATAATTATCCTTACAACAGCATTCATCTTTCGGTGCCGATTGGAGAACGGCCGGCCGAAAATGCGATCCGGATTTTGAAACGATGGAAAAAAGATGGCGTTATCGTTCAGGACCCGGTGCCGGGGATCTACGTCTATTACCAGTATTTCACACTGCCCGGACACGTTCAGGAATTCTGCCGCAAGGGATTTATCTGCAACATCCGCCTCTACGACTGGGATGAAAATGTCATCCTAAGGCATGAAAATACCATGCCCAGATCGGTCAACGATCGCAGCACCCTGCTGGCCAAAACCGAGCTCAACGTCAGCCCCACCCACGGCTTATTCTTCGACGATTCTTTTGAACTCGAATCCTATATGGACCAAAGCATGCAGCGCCCGGTTTATCACGCTGAAGATTACCAGGGTGTCAGAGACGTTTTGAGCGTGATCCAGGATGAAGACATTATCAATCGATTTGTGGCCAAAATAAAAGGCAAACGCATCATACTGGCCGATGGTCACCATCGGTATGCCGGCGCTCTGGATTGCCGCAAGGCAATGATGACCGATAACCCCCACCATAGTGGAGACGAGGAATATAATTTTCACCTGATGTATCTTACCAACACCGAGGGGGATGATTTGAGAATTCTGCCCACCCATCGCTTGATCAAAGGGCTGGATAATTTTGATGAATCCGCCATCCTGGGTAAATTGCGCCAAAATTTTACTGTCAAGCCGCTGACCAATGCCTGTGATATAGATGCCGTTATTCTCGGCCAAAAATGGACCTTCGGCGTATTATTCAAGGAAAATGCCTATCGAATCCGATTAAAACCAGAAGTGTTTGCCTCCATGCGCTGGAACCTACCCGCGGAAATCAAAAACCTGGACCTGACGGTGATGCATTATTTTATTATTGAAGATATTTTAGGAATTCCGGGGGCATTGCAGAACAAATCCGAGTGCATTGAGTATCAGCGCAATTTTCCCGAGTGTCTGTCAAAAGTCGTCAAATCGGAGGTCCAAATGGCCCTGATCACCAGAAACATTTCAATTAATGACGTCAAGACAGTATGCCACAGCGGATGTACCATGCCGACAAAATCCACTTTTTTTTACCCCAAGGTCGTGTGCGGTTTTGTATTCGGGTCGATCAGGGAAGGGGAGGATTAAACCGCGCATGATATCCCGCCCATCACCCTGCCTTTCGGATTGGTTAATTGACATGCGGAATTGAATGGATGTATAATTAACCTGTAATCGTTCGAAAGGCATCGAAAAACAATCATTGATGATTCTCTAAGGCTCATACCGAAAGGGAGTTTAAATATGTATGAGCCTTTCTCATGAGGTTTTTCGGGTAAGCCCCTGTAGTTATAAAGGTTGCTGCCTATTCAATGGAATGATTTATGGCGAATATCCTTATCATCGATGACGATGAAAAGACCCTTAAAATGCTCAGCACGATTCTGACCGAGGAGGGATATATCTGTGTCTTGGCCACCAACTGCGCAGAAGCCCGTCAAAGTATAGAATCAAGCAGCTTTGAGCTGATTCTATGCGATATCAATCTGCCCGATGAGTCAGGGTTGGAATTCATCAAATACACCGCCCACGAGTTTAAAGATACGGCTGCTATAATGGTAACCGGTGTGAACGACCCGCAGGTTGCCAAATCAGCGTTGAGAAGGGGCGCTTATGATTATATCACGAAGCCGGTAACGCTCAACAGGGTTCTTATCAGCGTTGCCAATGCGCTGCGTCGGCGCCGGCTCGAGATTGCAAATCGAGCCTTTCAAGACGATTTAAAGCGTATGATCGCAGAGCGCACCACCAAACTGGAGAAAGCTTTTGATGGAATCGTGCGGGCAACCGCATTGACGGTCGAATGGCGGGACCCTTACACGGCCGGTCATCAAAGGCGGGTGGCAGAACTCGCCTGTGCCATCGCCGAGGAATACGGACTTTCACAAGACCAAATCGACGGGGTAAGTATCGCCGGGTTAATCCATGACCTGGGCAAAATTTCCGTACCGGCCGAGATTCTCAGCAAGCCCTCCAAATTAACCAAAAATGAGTTCAATCTTATTAAAGAACACCCACAGGTTGGGTATGATATTTTGAAAGAGATTGAATTTCCCTGGCCAATTGCCGAAATTGTATTGCAGCATCACGAAAGATTGGATGGCACGGGGTACCCTCAAGGTCTATCCGCGAAAGATACCCATATTGAATCCAGAATTATCGCCATTGCCGATGTGGTTGAAGCGATGGCCTCTCATCGCCCGTATCGGCCTGGAAAGGGGGTGCAGTCAGCATTAAATGAGATTGTGGATCATAAAGGCGACAGATATGACCCCGATATCGTGGACGCCTGTTTGCAAGTATTCAAACAAAAAAAGTTTACGCTGAAATAATCAAATATCCGGCCATTGATGTAGAAAAAATTCCGAAGGTTTTTAAATTCATCGTATCGGAAATTCAATTGTAAATACCGCCCCGCCGGTGGGAGAATTTCCGGCCACAATCGTTCCGCTGTACTCCTCGACAATCCCGTGGCAGATGGTCAGTCCGACACCCATACCCAGTTTTTTCTTACTGGTATAAAATGGATCAAAAATGTATAGTAGATCTTCTTCAGATATTCCCGGGCCGTTGTCGGCCACTTCAATCACCACGCGGTCGTCTTGCGGATAGGTCGTAAAAGTTATTTCCCGGCCTTTGCTGTCGAAACTGTACCAGTGGTCATTGTGCCTGGATCCGGTCATTGCCTCTACGGCATTGTTGACCAGGTTAATAATGACCTGACTGATCTGCCGGGGTGTTGCAATGATGCCCGGAATCTGCGCCGAGAGCAATAAGAGCGTACGCACCTTGTTTTTTTTCAGGGTGCTTCGCACCAGTGCCAGCGTATTTTCAATGACTCGGTTAACGTCAACCGTTTGCAAAAGATGCTTGCCGGGCCGGTTAAGGTCGAGAAGATTTCTGACTGTTCGGGCGATGCTGTCAAAGGCACCTTCCAGCAGGGTCAAGTTTTTCAAGAGTTTTTGATCCGTGGCATGGGATTTTTTCATAACGTCGATCAATCCGATAACGCCCTGCAGCGGAGAGTTGATTTCATGGGCGATCGAAGCCGCCAGCTGCCCGGTGGCCGCCAATCGTTCAGATCGTATAAGCTGTTCACGCAGAATTTTTATCCTGGTGATTTCCCGATCATGTATCAGCACCCCCTCAAAGTTGCCGACCGGATCCGTAAATGGGGTACATTTGCACCAGACATCGGTGGTCGTTCCGTCGCTGCGCATGATTTGTATTTCTTCGTCAGCGCTTTTCAGCTGCCTGAAATCCTCGAATCTTTCCCTGAATAACGGAATAAATGCCGGTGCAACAAAATCAAAAAAGTGTCTGCCAAGCATATCTGACGCAGAATAGCCGTATAATTTTTCGGATCCTTGACTCACATCGATGATATTTCCTTCCGAATTGAGAACAAGTACGCCGTCCTGGGCCGAATTGAACAGCATCCGATATTTTCTTTCGCTGCGGCGCAATGCCTCCTCGGTCTGCTGATGCTCCTCGATTTTTTGCCCCAGCGCCTCATTGACCTTTGTGAGGTCATGCGTACGTTTCTCAACCAGATTCTCCAGTTCGTAGCGGGTCCGGCGCAGTGCACTTTCGGTCTGCTTCCGCTCGGTAACATTGCGCACGAAGCACAAGACGGATTTCTTCCCTTGCCAGTCAACGGTTACAGCATTGACCTGGCCCCAATCGACCCTGCCGGTTTTATGTACCACCCTGAAAGAATAGGTGCTGGAAAGCTCCTCCCCCCTGAGCCTTCTCAAATGGCGGTCCATAACCATTTCCCGGTCCTCGGGATGAACAAGATCAATAAACGGCATTTTAGGCAACTCATCTGCCGTATAGCCGGTTAATTCAGATGTTTTCTGATTCATAAATTTGATCATGCCATCCTGTAAGATCAGGATGGCATCATTGGCATTCTCGACGAGCTGCCTGTATTTATTCTCACTTTCGCGCAGCTTGACTTCCAGGCACGCCATCTTTGCAACGCTATCCTGCAGGTCCCTGACACTGTCTGCCAATTCTTCGTAAGTCGGTTTTTGGGCCATCATGTGACTCCCAGCACGATGAACTTCCCCGCGGCAAGCCACGGGGGGTATCCATGAATGATACATTATGGCCAATCTAAAAAAAGTATCACAACTGGGTAGCGGTTGCAATTTATTACGATACGTTTTACATCACATCCTGTAAATAGTACAAGTAAAAATGAGCCGGATCCATGAGTGACGAAAAGCTGAACATTACCATAAAAAACAGTCTTCGACTGACGTCAGTTCCGCTGCAGCTGCGGGAAAATCTGATCGAAAAGCTCAAATTTCCGAACCCCAAATATATCGAAAATTCAAGAATGGGCCGCTGGAACCGCGGCGTTCCACAGGAGCTGCGTTTTTACCATAAGCTTCGGGGGGGCGGGCTTGTTATACCCCGGGGGTACATAAGGCATCTTGTCGACCTGTGCCGCGTTGACGGAATTAACTATGATATTGACGACCGCAGGCGAAATCTACCGCCGGTGAATTTCTCGTTTCACGGAAACCTGCGACCCTTCCAGCAGCGCGCAGTCGATCACATGCTTTCCAAGGAATTCGGTACGTTGAGCTCTCCAACCGGTTCGGGCAAGACGATTATGGCATTGTATATCGTGGCCCAGCGCCGACAACCGGCATTGATCGTGGTCCACACCCGTGACCTGGCCCATCAATGGATCGAGCGTATCGAAGATTTTTTGAACATTCCGGCTGAAGAGATCGGCTTTATCGGCGGCGGGAAAAAAAATATCGGCGACCGCATTACGCTCGCCCTGGTGCAATCACTGTACAAATGTGCGGATGAGATAGCATTGCAAATCGGTCATCTCATCGTTGATGAATGCCACCGCGCGCCGAGTCGAACATTTACGGAAGCAGTCACGGAATTTGATTCAAGATTTATGCTGGGCTTGTCGGCCACGCCTTACCGCAGAGACAGACTTTCCCGCTTAATATTCTGGCACCTCGGGGATGTGCATCATCGGGTGGACAAAAACCATCTGATCAAAACCGGCAATGTCCTGCCGGCCGAGGTCATCTTCCGCAAAACAGATTTTAAACCGTATAATGATCCGGTTAATGCATACAGCAAAATGCTCACCGAACTCACTGCCAACGATGACAGAAACCGGCTGATTGCATCGGACGTTGTAAATGAGGTAGACAACCATCCGGGTATCTGCCTTGTTTTGTCGGACCGGAAAAAACACTGTGAATCTTTGCAGGCCATCCTAAAGTTCAAACACCGCATACCGTCCGAGGTTCTCACCGGAGATTTAAGTATCAGTCAACGACGGGAAATAATAAATCGCACCCGGCAGGGACAGGTCAAAGTACTGATTGCCACCGGTCAACTGATCGGGGAAGGTTTTGATTGCAAAGATCTGGCAACCCTTTTTCTGTCTACACCGGTACGTTTCAGCGGACGTGTCGTTCAATACCTGGGCAGAATTCTCCGGCCGGCACCGGGCAAAGACCGCGCTCGAGTGTTTGACTACGTTGACGTTCATGTGACGCCGCTGATGAAGGCAGCTAGAGCCAGAAAGAAAGTCTACGGCGTCTGACAAAATTCCTTTACTTTTTTTATTCCATATATTCATCAGTATGTTAAAAAAGAGCAATGCCGTTTGGCTAACAGCCTGCATTGTAATGTCTGACTCTAAGCAGCGACAATTGTAAAAGCAGTTCCTGAACCTTCCTCAGACATCAGAAAACGGACACGAAACCTGTAGATAGTAGTTTATTTCTCGCATCCCGATGGAAATGTATTACGTTTATTCGATGAGCTTGTGAAATTTCAACCGGGTAATACTAGCAAAACTCCGCCTCAAACCGACGAGCTGGCGGCGTAAATACCCGATTGCTTGAGGCGAGCCGATGCTGGATGCTTGATGCTAGATTCTGGATAAATCAAAAATAATCCTCTTAAATCCAGTATCCAGAGACCAGCATCAAGTATCTTTTCGCACATGGCACCATGTTTGATACAAAAACTTAACCTAAATTTTAAGATCTTGACTTATAAAGACACCTAATTTCTAAGGAGCAACCAATGGCTGACAACGACAAAAGCCAAAGGGATTCAGACCATCCATTTGTAAGGGTTAGCGCGGTCGATCCGACAATACTTTCCGAAGAGTGCTACATGATCCGCAAGAGTGAACCCTGCACGATCGTGATTTTCGGTGCAAGCGGCGATTTGACCCAAAGAAAATTGATGCCGGCCCTGTTTAATCTCTATAAAAACGACGGGCTGCCCGAATCTTTTTCAATTATCGGATGTGGTCGCACGCCCCTGGACAATCAGGGATTCCGGGAACAGCTGGAAAGCGGCTTTATACCAGAAAACAGTTCAGATCGCGAAAGGTGGCAGACTTTTGCGAATTCGCTGTATTATATCCCGATTGCTTATGACGATCGGTCCTCTTTTTCCCATCTGGCTGAAATTCTCAAAGATGTCGACCAAACGCATCAGACCCAGGGAAACCGGATATTTTATCTGGCGCTGCCGCCGACACTTTATAAACCGGTGGCACGCATGATCGGTCAGGCCGGATTAGGCCAAGAAAACGTCGACGGTAACGGCTGGTCAAGAATTGTGGTTGAAAAACCCTTTGGCAGGGACCTGCAGACGGCAATCGATCTGGACAGCGGGATACACGAATACTTTCAGGAGCACCAGGTTTTCCGTATTGATCATTATCTGGCCAAAGAAACCGTACAAAATGTTCTGATGTTCCGGTTTGCCAACGCTATTTTTGAGCCGGTTTGGAACCGGCGCTACATCGACTATGTCGACATTACCGCCACCGAAACGCTGGGGGTGGAGCATCGGGCCGGATATTACGAGCAGGCCGGCATCCTGCGCGATATGTTCCAGAACCACATGATGCAGCTTCTGGCACTAATCGCCATGGAACCACCTTCTCTTTTTCAAGCTGATCTGGTGCGTGATGAACGTGTAAAATTGTTCCGGTCCCTGCGCCCGTTTTCGGCTGCTAATCACCAGGCAAACCTTGTTCTGGGCCAGTATAATGCGGGGCTTATCGACGGCAGAGAAGTACCGGCATACCGTGAGGAGCCCGGCGTGGCCGGCGATTCGCTGACGCCGACTTACGCCAAAATGAAAGTATTTGTGGACAACTGGCGCTGGCAGGGCGTGCCTTTTTTCCTGACCTCGGGAAAACGATTAGCGAAAAAAATTTCCCAGATCGCCATCCAGTTCAAGGAGGTCCCGCATTCCATGTTCCGTTCGGTTCTGGGAGAATCCATAACCGCCAACCGACTGATTATGGGAATATATCCCGAAGAAAAAATTACGCTGACATTTCAGACGAAAAATCCGGGAGCCCGGGTCTGCCTGCGTTCGGTGACGATGAATTTTCACTACCACCAGCAGGGATTTGGTTCACTCCTGGATGCCTATGAAAAGGTGCTTCTGGACTGCATGCTGGGTGATCAAATGCTTTTCTGGCGTCAAGATGCCGTTGAGCTCTGCTGGTCCTTTCTAACACCGATCCTTTCTGAATGTGAAGAATGCGGTGACCAGGCCCAACTGATACATCCATACGAATCCGGCAGCTGGGGACCAAAGGAAACCGAGTTGTTGACTGGCGAATGAACGAATGAAAGTTTAAATGCAATAAAATTACAAAGAAAACCTGCGTGATGGACCAAAAAAGAAAAATCATAGTCGCAGATGATTCCGATCAACTGGCCGTTATAGGCGCCGAACTGTTCTGTGAAACCGCCCGGAAAGCGATCAGCACAACCGGCCGGTTTAGGGCCGCAATTTCAGGGGGATCCACACCCCGCGCCATGAACCGTTTGCTGAGTCGAGACCCGTATGTTTCGCGGATAGCATGGCGGAAAACACATCTGTTGTGGGTGGATGAACGCTTGGTGCCCGCCGACGATCCGGCCAGCAATTTCGGTGCAGCCAGGCAGGATTTTCTTGAAGCCGTCCCGCTGCCGCCGGAAAACATTCATCCAATGACATCTGATAAGTCACCACCTGAGGCTGCAGCCGATTATCAAAAGGATTTGGAGAATACACTCCGGATCGTAAAAGGAAACCTGCCGGTCTTTGATCTGATTTTTCTCGGCATCGGCCAGGACGGTCACACGGCTTCTATTTTCCCCGGTGATCAAACCGCACTGGAGACCGATTTGTGGGTGGTCGCGGTAAAGGGCGGCAATCCGAACGTGCATCGGCTGACGTTAACCCGTCCGGTTTTAAACAATGCCGGAACTGCGATTTTTCTTGTTTCCGGAAAGAATAAGGCAGGGGTGGTCAAAACACTGCTGGCACCCCAACCTACCCATCTCCCGGCTCGAAAAATCAAACCGGTTCATGGTGAATTGACCTGGCTGCTCGATCGCGATGCGGCGGCCCTGTTGCCACCGGAATTAATCCTGAAATATTAAGGTAATAATGAAGACAATTATAGCTGCCGACATCGGCGGAACCAACAGCCGGTTCGCCGTCTTTGAGGTGGATACAGACCACAACCTATCGCTGGTGGCAACCAAGTGGCTTAAGACCCGGGAAGCAGGCTCTTTTTACCAGTTACTCGATTCGCTCGAGGAAAGTGATTTTCCGATGCCACTGCAACAGGCCACCACGGCGGTCTTTGCCGTTGCCGGTCCGGTTGAGAACGAAATTTACTGCAAACCGCCCAATATTCCCTGGGAAATTGATGGATCCCGGCTCGACGGGGATTTCGGTATCAAACGCAGTATCTTGATCAATGACTTCGCAGCCCAGGCATTTGCCTGCCGCTCTCCGATAATTGAAACCGCACAACAGGTTGTATCCGGTCGGATCGACCCGTCGAAACCCCTGGCCGTCATCGGTGCCGGCACGGGTCTGGGACATGCGGTGCTGCTTCCACTGCAAAACGGCGGTTATGTTGCGCTGTCATCGGAAGGCGGTCATGCCACGTGCCCCTTTGAATCCGAAACCGAGTTCGACTTTATGGCATTTCTTGTCAGGGAAACGGGGGAACCCTATGTACGGGCCGAGACGGTTGTCACCGGAGGGGGGCTGAGTCTTATCCATCAATATTTAACCGGGAAAAAACTTGGACCGGCCCAGGTGGCAGCGGCTGTGGCGGACGACTCCGAAACACTGAAATGGTCAGCCCGCTTTTACGGCCGGGTCGCCCGCAACTTCGCCCTGCAAGTGCTGGCCTATGGTGGCGTTTATATTGCCGGCGGTGTGGCGGCCAAAATTCCGCGTCTGGTAACACACACTGAATTTGAATCGGCTTTTCGAAGTACGGCGACCATGGCCCACGTGATCGATGAGATTCCGGTTTTTTTAAACACCAACGAAGAAAGCGGTCTGTGGGGTGCTGCCCTGCGGGGGATTCAAATGATCAGGGATGGATGATGGCGTCCCCAAAAGTTCTACCGCTAAACACCTTACCTGGGAAAATCGAAACAGATTATCGGTGATAGGTGATGGGTCAAGGAATTTCGTCGTTTATAGAGCGAATTAAGGATAGCACCGGAAATGTTTTCAACATCACGCCCAAAAAATCCGGATAAACGAATACGGTCAAAACTGAAAACAGAAAATCTAATGCCAAGATTGTTTACCAATAACAAAGGAGCCAGCAATGTCAAAGATTACCGAAATCGCAAAATTGGGCCAGTCCCTCTGGCTGGATTATATCCGCCGCTCGCTGATTACTTCCGGAGAACTCAAAGATCTGGTCGAACAGGGCCTGGGTGGGGTGACTTCCAATCCGACGATTTTCGAACAGGCGATCGTCGGCAGTACCGACTACGATCCGGCCATGAAGCGCCTGATCGAGGAGGACCAGTCGGTTCAGGAAATATATGAAGCCCTGGCGGTGGATGATATCGCTGCGACAGCCGATATACTTGATCCGGTGTATCGATCCACCCATGGCAGAGACGGCTTTGTCAGTCTGGAAGTCAACCCGCAGCTGGCCCACGATACGGAAGCGACCGTTGCCGAAGCCAAAAGGCTGTATGAAACAGTCAAGCGACCCAACGTGATGATCAAAGTGCCGGCAACCCCGGCCGGAGTTCCGGCTATCCGGCAGTTGATCGCCGCCGGTGTAAACGTTAACGTCACGCTTATTTTCAGCATCGAAAGCTACAGGCAAATCGCCGCAGCGTATCTGAGCGGACTGGCGCTGCTGTCGGAGAAAGGTCCTTCCGTAAGCGGAGGACACCGTGTGAACAGCATCGCTTCCGTGGCTTCTTTTTTTGTCAGCCGGGTGGATACGGCCGTGGACAAAGCCCTGGAAAAAGGCGGGAATAAAAAACTGCAGGGCAAAATTGCTGTCGCCAATGCAAAAATAGCCTACGCGGAGTTTGGCCGGATTTTCAGCGGACCCGACTGGGAGAACCTGGCGGCACAAGGTGCCGGTGTTCAGCGCGTTCTGTGGGCCAGCACCGGAACAAAAAATTCGCTGTATCCGGATACTCTCTACGTGGACGAACTCATCGGGGCGGACACGGTAAATACCTTGCCACCGGCCACTTTAAACGCGTTTGTGGATCACGGCGTTGTCGCTCCAACCCTGTCCGCCGGCCTGGACGAGGCCGAAGCGCAGGTTGGCGAACTGGCCGAATATGGTATCGATCTCGATACAATTACCCGCAAACTGCAGGAAGACGGGGTGGCATCCTTCGCCCGATCGTTCGAGATGCTCATGGAAGGTATCGCTGCCAAAAAAAACCGGCTCCAATTGCTGAAAAAAAGCTACCGGGCCAGCCTGAAACAACACCAGGGGGCAGTAGACAAGGCGCTGCAGGCAATCAAAGACAACCGGATTATCAGCCGCATCTGGGCCCATGACCACACCGTCTGGAAGCAGGATCCGACAGAGGTCAGCAATCGCCTCGGATGGCTGGACAGCCCGCAAGTCATGAGGGATGCCGTCCTCCAGATCAACGATTTTACAGACGAAGTGCGTGCCGCAGGTTATACCCACGGGCTGCTGTTGGGCATGGGAGGCTCGAGCCTGGCACCGGAGGTTTTTCGTCTGACCTTCGGCGTCAAAGAAGGCTATCTGGATCTGGCGGTTCTGGACAGCACCGATCCCGAAGCGGTTCGAGCCAAGGCCGCCAGAAGCGATCCGGCCCGGACACTGTATATCGTATCGACCAAATCCGGCGGCACGGTCGAAGCATTCTCTTTCATGAAGTATTTCTATAATGCAACCCTGGCGGCTGTGGGTCCGGACAGGGTCGGTGAACACTTTATTGCCATTACCGACCCCGGAAGCGGTCTGGAAAATGCGGCGAAAGAATTGAAATTCAGAAAAATATTTTTAAACGATCCTAACATCGGCGGACGCTATTCAGCCCTGTCTTATTTTGGTCTGGTTCCGGCAGCGCTGATCGGAATGGATCTGGCACGCATCCTTGAAAGGGCCGCGACCATGGCCGAGAATGCTAAAGATCACAACTGCCCGGTTGAAGGCGACAACACGGCAGCGTGGCTGGGAGCAGCCATGGGAGAACTGGCACTGAGCGGTCAGGACAAGGTCACCCTGATCACTTCGCCGCAGCTCGCATATTTCGGTGCCTGGGTAGAACAGCTGATTGCCGAAAGCACCGGCAAAGAGGGCCAAGGGATTTTGCCGGTGGCCGGAGAGACCGTCGTCTCGCCGCAACATTACGGAAACGATCGTCTGTTCGTATACCTGCGCCTGAACGGTGACGACACCTTTGATACGAAAGTACAAGCCCTGGAGGAAGCCGGCCGGCCGGTCATTCACCTCAATTTGACAGACCTGTATGATCTGTGCGGTGAATTTTTCCGTTGGGAAATGGCTACGGTGATTGCAGGGATGCGCATCGGTATCAATCCTTTTGATCAACCCGATGTGGAATCGGCCAAAGTCCTGGCACGGGAAATGGTGGCAGCTTATCAAAAAGAAGGCCGACTGCCGTCCCTGACCCCGACGCTTCAATCGGATTCCGTGCGGATATACGCCGATATTCAGGCCGACAGCCCCCAGGATGCCCTGCAAAAGTTTCTGGCCCGGGCTTCGGCCGGAAAGCAGGCAGGGGCGGGCCAAAGTTACGTCACCCTTCAGGCCTTTGTCGAACCCACACCGGAAACCGATGCGGCGCTACAACAAATGCGAGCCGCTATCCAGCAGCGTTACGGTCTGGCCGTAACCGTTGGTTTCGGTCCGAGGTTCCTGCATTCCACCGGACAGTTGCATAAAGGCGATGCCGGACATGGCCTGTTTATTCAGATTACGGAACGGGTTGAAAGCGATTTACCGATCCCGGATCAGCCGGGAGGCTCGACCGCCTCAATGGGTTTTGGAATTCTAATCAGGGCTCAGGCTCTGGGAGACCGTCAGGCCCTGCTGAACGCAAATCGCAAAGTCATCCGCTACCACTTTGAACGCAATACGGCTGACGAATTAATAAAACTGGCGGAGGCATTTTAAATGATTCAGGCTGTGATCTTCGACCTTGACGGTACGCTGGTTCAGACGGAAAATCTAAAGGCCCAGTCATATGCGCTGGCCGCTGTCGAACTTGGCCGGGGCAGATTTTCCGAACAGGACGTCATCCAGGCATTCAAGGAAGTTGTCGGTCTTTCACGCCAGGAAGTGGCTCAGTATCTGCTGGAGCGATTCGAACTGGAGGTCGCCGCTGGAGACCGAATGGAAGCGTATCATGCCATGACTCCCTGGCAAGCCTATGTTCAGATTCGGATGAAAACCTATGAATCGATGCTGGACGAACCGATGGCCATTGTCAGACATCGCTGCCCCTATAACCTCGACTTGCTGATATGGGCCCGAGAATACAAATATAAAACCGGTCTGGCCACCATGTCTCACTGGTCCCAGGTAAGTCGGATTCTACAGATCCTCGATATTTCGAATGAGTTTGATTTTATCGCCACCGGCGACGATGTGAACACCGGAAAACCGGACCCGGAGATCTACCTCCTGATGGCCCATGAGTTGGGCATCCAACCGGCTGCAGGGCTGGTCATAGAGGATTCGCTGACCGGTGTCAAAGCAGCGGTTGCCGCCGGGATGGGATGCGTGGCCATGACATCGAAATTTACCGAAAAAAGCGTCCGGTCCAGCGGCCTGCTCGACAACCGCTGGATCGTCGACAACCCGGCTGAATTAAAGCCAAAGGTAAAGGCATACATTGAACAAACAGCTTGATTTGCCGGCTGCGCGTGCACTTAGGGTTCGCGAAGAAATAAGTTTACATTTTAGTGAGTCGAGGCGCCCGCGTGGCAAGGCGCGAGGCGGGCGAATAGCAAGCTATTTAACCAACGAGCAACGCAGCCAGGCGGGATGGATCGGCTCAATAAACTGTGAAGTTATTTTTGAGCGAGCCCTTAGCATTTGATTTTAAATAGCCACAGAACCACACAGAAAAACACGGACTTCATTCCCCGACTTTGTAGTGAAATCTAACCGATTTCTGATTCCGGAGGTTAACCGTAAATTCAGGAAACTTGATCTCCTTAAATTGCAATTAGGTATTAGAACCGTCAATAAATCATAATAATTCAAATAGTTGAGGTATTTTTTGTGAGATAATAAAAGTTATTGCAAGCGGAAA
>Ga0126332_10000074_pt1 | contig 41445 bp, 40 predicted proteins | sample InaspJWI42metaG_FD_94482 | JGI IMG/M metagenome (GOLD analysis project Ga0126332, IMG submission 94482) | Marine gutless worms symbiont microbial communities from Oahu, Hawaii - Inanidrilus sp. 2 OAHU.JWI-42 metaG | ecosystem: Host-associated > Annelida > Digestive system > Unclassified...
ATCTCCATCTTTGCTTCCTCTGTTAGCATGGGTCGCCCTCCAAATAAGACGACCCGATTTAAACAAAGGTGGGTCAATAATTTTGTCCGGAATGGGTCATTTTCCTATGTCCGATGACAGCGTTTATGCCAATTGCTTTTTTTTGCCGCGGAAGATCAATCCCGGCCGAGCGATTCTGGTAATATGCGAGGCTGGTACGGTAAATAAGCCGAGCTCTCGCCGAGGCCTGATTTCTGGATTGCTAGATGCAAGATAACCTGATTCAAAAATACAGCATACCCGGGCCACGGTATACCAGCTACCCGACGGTCCCCTACTGGGATCAGGAATCTATCGACCCAAACAATTGGAAAGACACGGTCGACACGGCTTTCCGAGAGAGCAATCACAGCGAAGGGATTAGCCTCTATATTCATCTGCCTTTCTGCGAGAGCCTGTGTACTTTTTGTGGCTGTCACAAGCGAATCACCAAGCGCCACGAAGTCGAAGCACCTTATGTCGATGCCCTGTTGAACGAATGGGACAGTTACCGGCGACTGTTTTCCGCGACGCCGCGCATTAAGGAATTGCATCTGGGCGGCGGCACGCCGACGTTCTTTAGCCCCGACAATTTAACCAGGCTGATCGATGGCGTCATGCAACACGCGGTACCGGCCGATGAATTCGAGTTCGGGTTCGAGGCACACCCGAACAACACGACGCGGGGACATTTGCATGCCCTCTATGATCTCGGATTCCGCCGCTGCAGTTTCGGAGTACAGGACTACGATCCACTGGTACAAAAGACCATTAATCGCATTCAGCCATTCGAACGGGTGCGACAGGTAACCGAGCAAGCCAGGGAAACGGGCTATACGTCGATCAGCCACGATCTGGTTTTCGGATTGCCGCACCAGACCCTCGACAACGTCATCGATACGATCGACAAAACCAACCAGCTACTGCCCGACCGGCTCGCGTTTTACAGTTATGCGCATGTGCCCTGGATCAAGGGAACGGGACAACGCGGCTTCAGCGAGGCGGATCTGCCGCGAGACGAAGCCAAACGTGCCTTGTACGAGACCGGCAAGAAGTTGTTTTCGGAGCTGGGTTATATAGAAATCGGCATGGATCATTTCGCGCTGGAAAGCGACAGCCTGTTCCGCTCGATGCGGAACAAAACCCTGCATCGTAACTTCATGGGTTATACGGCGAGTAAAACTCGGCTCATGCTCGGCCTCGGTATGTCCGCGATCGGCGACTCCTGGTATGCCTTTGCGCAAAACGAAAAAACGGTACCCGAGTACGAAACACGCGCCAATCGCGGCGAACTGCCGGTGTTTCGCGGGCATTTGTTAAGCGCCGAAGATCGGATAATCCGGCAGCATATTCTGAATATCATGTGCCATTTCGAGACCAGCTGGGAGCGACCCGAAATGCAGTTTCCGGAGCTGCGGGATTGCCTGCGCAAACTCGAGGAAATGGAAACCGACGGCTTGCTGCGGTTGGCTGATCAAAAACTTGTAGTGCCGGAAGCGGCGCGGCCGTTTGTCAGAAATATTTGCATGGCCTTCGATCTGCGGTTGATGCGTAATGCGCCCGAGACCCGAATCTTTTCGATGACCATATAGTTGTTCAGCGCCGGACTGAGCGAACCAGGTCTTATCTGACTTGCCCTAATCCAGTGCGTTTTGGCCTAATCCTCAATCGCTTGGGCCGCTGCCAGGAAAAATCTATGCGTTCCACGGGTTTTCGCTACCAATTTTTGGGTTTCGTTTGTGCCTGTTTGTTGCTGTCGGGTTGTTACCTGACGCAATCTGCGTCCAAGCCAATGCCGGCGCATTATTTCGCGGCGGTCGCGCCCGCGACCGCGGTAATCGTGCTGCTGCCGGGGTTTGGTGATGGGCCGCAACATTATATCGACTATGGATTCGTCGAAACCGTGCGCCAGGCCAATCCGGCCTTCGATGTCGTTGCCGCGAATGCGCATTTCGGCTACTACCGTAACTACTCGGTGGTGGAACGCTTGCACCAGGACATCATCGCACCGCTGCAGTCGCGCTACGACGAGATTTGGCTGGTGGGTATTTCCATGGGTGGATTCGGAGCCGCCGCCTATGCTATGAGTAATCCCGATATAGTAGACGGCCTGATTCTACTGGCGCCGTTCATGGGCTCGGCCGAGGTAGTCGACGAGGTCAAGGCGGCGGGTGGCCTGGCGCGGTGGGTGCCGCCGGAGCTTGGCGCGATCGAGGACGACAGGAAGCGCCGCTTCTACGAGCTATGGCGGTTTTATCAGGCTTATACACAAGCCCCCGAACGCAAACCCAGCCTGTACTTGGGTTTCGGCAATGAGGACCATCTACGCGGGCCCAATTCAATTGTCGCCAAGGTACTGCGTCCGGAGCGTTCGCTGGTGCTTGTCGGCGGCCATAAGTGGCTGGTCTGGCAACCGTTGTTCACTGAACTGGCGCAGCGCGCCATCGGCAAAGCGAGACTGGCCGCAGACGGCAATTAAGGTAGCTGACCGATTTCTCGATTTGCCATCGCCGTGAGATTGTCGGGCGATTTTTTTTCGACCGGCCGACGGCAGACCGCTGTGCCGACTCCGCTGCTGGCACCCGTTAAGACCGCGGTCCGAATCTCCCTTTCTGCTGGCATCGACGTTGCCACCGAAGCTTGCTATGGCCTATTCTAAGAGGGCATATAGCAGCGCTAAATCGATCGGTATTGTCGACCACGAGCGCCGCGATCGAGCGGAATAAAAGCCGGCTGAAATGCTGTCCCGAACCTGCAGGAGACCAGGGTTTAAACGGCCGACAATGTTTGTTTGCTTAATGCCGGATTTGAAGTAGTATTGCCGCTCCAGGGTTCAGTTTCGGTCTAATCGTTTCGCGCCTCGACCGGGGGCCGGCACGCCGAAGAAAAGATCATTACCGCGAATTGACCCGAAGCGACTGTTTGATCGTTATCGAGCCTGCGCAATCGATATTGCGCACAATAATTGTCAAGCTATGTCGCGGATAAAAATACATTATTACGACCATCGAGGAGTCAGAAATGAAATCAAATTTAATATCGTTGCGCAAAGCGTTGTATGTCGGTTTGCTGAGTTCGCTGATGTTATTGGGGATGTCGCCGCAACGCGTCGTCGCCGCCGACGAGCTAACCGTGGCATACTTTCTTGAATGGCCGATGCCATTTCAATATGGCAAGGTAGAAGGCATTTACGAAAAAGCACTGGGAAAGAAAATCACATGGGTCGCTTTCGATACCGGCACCGCAATGTCGGCGGCAATGGCCTCCGGCGACGTGCAGATCTCGGTTAGTCAGGGCGTGCCTCCTTTTGTCGTCGCGGCCTCGGCCGGTCAGGATTTACAGGTTGTAGACGTCGCGGTTAGCTACGCCGACAACGATAACTGCGTGGTAGCAGAAGCGCTTGAAATCGACAAGACCAACGCCCGGGAATTGGAGGGTAAAAAGGTCGGCGTGCCTAAGGGCACCGCGGCGCACTACGGTTTCCTGAAGCAGATGGAACATTTCGGCGTCGACATCAACAGCATGGAAATCGTCGATATGGCCCCGCCTGACGGTGCCGCCGCTTTCGCGCAGGGCAATCTCGATATGGTTTGCGGTTGGGGCGGTGCACTGCGACGCATGCTGCAGCATGGCAATGTCCTGCTGACCGGCGCCGAAAAAACCGAGCTGGGTATTCTGGTATTCGATGTCACTTCAGTTCCGGCGAGTTTTGCCGCCGAGGAAGCCGAGCTATTGTCGAAGTTCCTGAAGGTAACCGGTGACATGAACGCCATGTGGAACTCGGGTAAACACACCGACAAGATGCTGCCGGTCATCGCCAAGGACTCGGGTATGGACTTGCAGGCCACCAGGGATACGATTAATACATTCGTATTCCCTTCGGTCGAGGATCAGTTGTCAGGCCAGTGGCTTGGCGGGGGTGCGCAAACTTTCATGAAGGGCGTGGCGCAAGTGTTCCTCAATGCGGGCAGCATCGATGCCGCGCGCAACACCTACGAGGACGCGGTTAATCCGATCCCGCTCAACGACGCAAGCACCATGTGAGCTCGCCGTTTTGAGTATCTGGAGGTAAGAGTTCTGGGCGGCGACAAGTCAGGCGCCGCCCGGACAACTTCCTGATTCGCCGTGCAAAATACTGACAAAGTCGGGACACAATAGAAATGTCTGATTTGACCATCGAAGACTTGTCCATGCGCTTTGACCTGCCGGACGGAACCCACGTTCAGGCGTTGCAGGACATAAACCTGGAGATAAAAACCGGCGAAATCATGTCGGTCCTCGGCCCCTCGGGTTGCGGTAAAACAACTCTGCTCAATATCGTCGCCGGATTTCTCGCACCCACCCAAGGCAAGGTTGTGCTCAACAACGAAGCAGTGCACGGACCGGCCTCGGACCGCGGGATGGTGTTTCAGCAGGGCGCCCTGTTCGAGTGGATGAGCGTCAGCGAGAATATCGCCTTTGGGCCGCGCATGAAGAACATGGAGGCGGCGCGCTCCAAGGAAATCGTCGATCATTTGTTGGGGACGGTCGGGCTGCAGGACTTTGGCGAGAAAGCCGTCTACGAACTATCCGGCGGCATGCAGCAGCGGGTGGCGCTGGCGCGCTGCTTGGCCAACGAACCGGAAGTCATTCTGATGGATGAACCTCTGGGGGCGCTGGATGCCCTGACCCGCGAAAAAATGCAGGGTCTCGTGTTAAAACTATGGAAAGAGACCGGTAAGACTATCATTTTGATTACCCACTCGGTGGAAGAGGCCTTGCTGCTGGGCGAACGTCTGCTGGTCATGGCGCCGAGACCGGGAAGAATCCACAAGGAGTATCAGCTTCCGTTTGCCGAAAGAGGCGTCGACCAGGACTTGCGTGAAGTCAAAAAAAGCGAAGGCTTTAATGAAACCCGGGAAGAGATTTTATCCATGATTTGGGAAATGGAAGAAGAAATCATGGGACGGGCGGAGGCGAGCGCATGATTATTTTATCGATGTATATCGCCATTTTCGTCGGCGCCTATTTCGTGGTTTCCCTGCTGCAGCGCGGTAAGGATCCCAAAGGCTTCAATAGTCTAAAAACCGTCACCTTCGGCGATGAGAGTGCGGTAACGCCTAATCGTGCGGCCGCCTTTATCTCGGTGATAACCATTTTCCTGATCTGGGGTGCTTTCACCGACTCCAAGTTGGTGCCGTTGCATGTTTCGGGGCCATTTGTCGGCGATACTTCGTTTACCTATACCGCGAAAAATGCGGCGGGTGACACCGCCCAGGGCAAGGTTAGCATCTTGGTGCATGAGATCGGCGATAGACCCGAAAAGCCGGCGGTAGCGGCGCAAGACGGTTTCGTGCAAAACGACAGTATTCTGGTAGGGGCCTGGCGCTCCAAGCTGATTAACGTGAAGCGCAACGACGAAGGCTATAAGGAGGACGGTTATCAGATAATCGCCATCGACGGCAAGCCGATCAAAGCGGGCGAGTCGGTCGAGGTTAACGATGGCAAGGTGGCCCTGACGGAAAAGAAATCACTCAACTTCACACCCAGGAAAGGACTGCAACTGGAGCCGATCTGGATGCCGGCGCCCGAGGCGGTGGTGGGCCGATTTATCGAGATAGCGCAGCAGGGTTATCAGAATTTTAGCCTGTGGGAGCACCTCGGCTGGTCGCTGATCCGCGTCGTTGTCGGCTTCGTGATCGGTGCACTGGTCGGCATTCCGCTGGGTTATGCGATGGGGTTGTCAGGCTGGTTTCGCGGCTGGTTCGACCCGATCGTCGAGTTCATGCGGCCGGTACCGCCGCTGGCATTGATACCGCTGGTAATCATCTGGTTCGGTATCTGGGAGACCGGCAAGATCGTGTTGCTGTTCCTGGCGTCGCTATGGATTATGACGATTGCCGCGCGCGCGGGGGTTTCGGGTATCAATATCTCCAAGGTACACGCGGCTTATTCGCTGGGCGCCTCCAAGCGCCAGCTGATGTGGCACGTCATCGTGCCGAACTCGTTACCGGAAATTTTTACCGGGGCGCGCGTGGCGATGGGCGTATGCTGGGGCACGGTGGTCGCGGCGGAGCTGGTTGCGGCTCAAAAAGGCGCCGGTATGATGATTATCGCGGCCTCCAAGTTTCAGTTAACGGATATCGTTTTAATGGGGATTATCATGATCGGCATCATCGGTTACGGCATCGATATCCTGATGCGTAAGACCGAGCGCTGGCTGGTACCCTGGAAGGGTAAGCACTAGTCGACAAAGAAGGCAAAAGCCGCCGGCGCGCGCGACCGGCGGCATTTTTTGCCTAACATTTGTTGCGCGCCCGCCTGCCGGGCGGCACCGCGGTTTGCCTAGCTTCGATTTCGGCCTGGGCGCGGCTGATTCCCAGGTCATGCAACATTTCGTCCGACATTTCCAACAGCTGCTGGCGTTCCAGGGCTAGCTGGGATTCGAGTCGCTGATTTTTCAGCCATTGACGGAATCCCCGGTGCAAGCTGTCTAGAATTCCGGCGAGATGTTCAATGATGCTCGGGGAGCAGTTTTGGCGGTAAGTAGTCATGCTGCCTCCTATCAATAATAGTGAATAAACATTACGTTTACTTAACGGATATTGACTATAGGTTAGAATCCAGGTATAAGTAAAACGAATAATTTTGATTACCTACTTCACATTTATTGATGAGAACGAATCGCCTCCGTAACCTCGATCTCGGCACCCTGCGCAGTTTCGTCACGATCGCCGATTCCGGCAGCATGACGCGTGCCGCCGCGCGCCTGTTCATGACCCAATCCGCCATCAGCATGCAAATCAAGCGCCTCGAAAACAACCTCGGATTCGATGTCCTCGAGCGCTCCGCTCAGGGTATGACGCCTACCTCGGAGGGCGAGCAGTTGTTACATTTCGCCAATCAAATGCTGGCCCTGAACGATGAAGCCATGGGCCGCTTGACCTCGCCCGACTATGAAGGGCAGGTAAGACTGGGAGTGCCCGGAGACGTAATCTATCCCCATATCCCGCGTATCCTGCGGGAGTTCAGCCGCGATTACCCGCGGGTGCAGGTAAAGCTGTCTTCGTCGCAGACTTATATTCTGAAGCGCGAATTTAAACAGGGTTCGCAGGATATCGTGTTGACTACCGAAAAAAGCGCCAGCCGCGGCGGCAAGGTAATCAGTACCAAACCGTTGATATGGACCGGCGCCGAAGCCGGCGTGGCGTGGAAAAAGCGGCCGCTGCCGCTGGGTTTCGCAAAATTCTGCGCTTTTAGGAGCGGGGTGACGACAGCGCTGGACGAAGCCGGCATCGACTGGGTCGATATCGTCGCTTCCGCCGACGCTACCGCCAGCGAGGCGATGACCTCGGCAGATCTCAGCGTTACCGCAGAACTCGAATCGGCGGTTCATTCCAGCCGCACCATTATCGATCACGGCGGTCAGCTGCCCGAATTGCCGGAATATTCCATCGTGTTATACCGCAACGAAGCTTCGGGCAATCCGATCGCCCAAACCCTGACCGATTATTTACTCAGAGCCCACAGCTATTAACTCGGCGACAATATAATCGCCGCATTGATCAGCCGACGCGCCCGGTCCCGTTGGAGCCCATCCTTCCAGGGTCGGAGGATTAATCGGCGTCGGCTGAAGTAAAAGTCCCGGCCGCGAACTTCACAGCGCTTTGTTGCATGCCCCCCAGTATCGAGCGCAGGTCGTTTTCCCAGCGTTTAAACTGAATACGGAGTTCGGCGTTGGCGTAAAATTTACCCAGTGAAGATGGGTTGAGCGCCGAGATTATGGTCTGTTCACCTTCGGCAAAAACGGCGATTTTAAGCGGCAGGAATGGAATCAACTCGGAGTAGCTCGTACTGAGATGCCTGACTTCTTCAAGCTTGCCGAAAAACACGACCCGATAAAGGTCGGTTCCGTAACCCAGGCTTTGCAGACCGGCATCGCAACGCTGTACGTGCGTCACCTTATAGCCATGGGTTTCGATTCTGGTTTGCAAGGAGGTTATCGCCTGCTCGAAATCCTGCGCGGAGCGTATCGTCAGTATGTTTTGTGCACCCGCGGTAGTCCAGCCGAGCGAACAGATCAAAACCAGGAACATTCGAACGAATCTTTTTGCGTTCATAGCGTTGCGTCGTCGATTATCTCGAGCTGTATCGCCTGCAGTTCGGCGGCGTACTCGAGTAGTTGATCATTGTTAAACAGCTGGGCGATAAGACGCAGATTCATTGCGATCAGCTTGACCGTGCCATCGTCCTGCTCCACCACGGTAATCCGGCAAGGCAAGCCCACGCCAAGCCGCGGTTCGACGCGCATCATTTGGTATAACTGCTCGAAGTTGCAAAAACGAACGGTCATTTGTCGCCGATTGATTTGGCTGCTATCGGCGAGTCCCTTTTCCAGGTAACGATCGGGCAGGTAACGAAAATTATTGCCCTCGATCGCGCTCTTGACGCCCGCAATCGTATTGGCGAAATCGTAGGGCGAATCGAATATTAGTGCCGGTGAATTGTCTGCCTCCGCCGCCGCGTCGACCATTGCGTAGTTTTCGTTTTCGAATCCGCGAATATAGCTGACCAAGTCATTGAAATCTTGTTCCCTGAGGCCCAGGTCAAGAAATGATTTCATCGCGCTTCCGGGCCGGCCCAACATGATTACCCGCTTGATCATATGGTCGGAGGCGGAGGCGAGAAATCCGGGATTGGTGATCGCCGGGGGCATCACCGCAAAGGCGCGTTGCCTGGAATAGGTTACGCCGGTGCCGAAGCCTTCACCGCTGCCATCGGCGGAATGACAACTGCTGCAGTGAGTTTCGAATAGTGACTTACCACGCGCGCTGTCGCCGGAAATTTTCGAATCCGGATAAAGCGGCCCGGGTACGCCCGACCAACTCCGAATGTAAGCGGTAATCGCGTCGACCTGGGCGTTACTCAACTCCGGAAACGCAGGCATGATTCGGCCGACGCGGCCGTGACGGATGGTTAACTTGATGTAGCTATCGCTGACCGAGGCCATTTTGCTTGCCGCCAACGGCAGGCCGATACCGCCGCCATTGACTTGATGGCAGGCAGCGCAGTTGGTTTCATACAGCGCGGCACCGTCCGGAGCCGCCAAAGAATGCGACGGGCAGGACAGTGCGATCAGTGCAAGCAGAACAGATCGGGAAATCATCGCAGGTTTGTGCTCGAAAACAGGTTTATCTTAATTGCATTAGTATAATCTAATATTTTAATAAACGAAGCGAAATACTTCATTTGTTTGCAGACCGAGGCTGTTAAGTGCCGGCCGCACTCCCGCAATCCTACAAACCGCAACTGCCGATTGGGGATATATGTCGCGCCAGGTTCCGCCAACCGAATTTTGCGTTACTCTTACGCCCATGCCTCGGTGAGGAACAGACTAATTGAAAAATATGAAACAACAAATTCCAACACAGATGGCCGCCGTATTGCTCGTAGGGCATGGTGGCATTGAAGAATTACGTTACCGGGAAGACGTTGCGGTACCCGTAGCGGGTCCCGGCGAGGTATTGATCCGGGTTGCCGCAGCCGGCATCAATAATACCGACATCAACACCCGTATCGGCTGGTACTCGAAAAAAGTCGGCGATGCGACCGCCTCGGGCGGCGCCGGTGGTTTTGACGAGATTGACGATGACGATGCCAGTTGGTCGGGGATACCGCTGGCTTTTCCCCGGATTCAGGGCGCAGACTGTTGCGGTCTAGTTGTCGCCGTCGGCGCGGGCGTCGACGACGCCCGTATCGGCGAACGCGTTATCGTGCGGAACATGCTACGCAGCTACGTCGACTACCGGCCGTTCGAATGCTGGACCCTTGGTTCCGAATGCGACGGCGCTTTTGCGCAATTCACCAAAGCCCCGGCAAAGGAGACTTTCAGCGTCGATTGCGACTGGTCGGACGCGGAACTCGCATCGATACCCTGTGCCTACTCGACTGCCGAAAACATGCTGCATCGGGCTGCCGTCGGCGCCGAACGCGTGCTGGTAACCGGCGCTTCCGGGGGGGTGGGTTCGGCGGCGGTGCAATTGGCGTCGCGCCGTGGTGCCGAGGTGATCGCCGTTTGCAGCGAGTCGAAGGCAGCCGAAGTGCAGGCTTTAGGCGCACGCCAGGTTATCGACCGGAATACCGCTCCGGTCGCGGCATTGGGAGCCTCCAGCGTCGATGTGGTCGTCGACCTGGTTGCCGGTCCGGCTTGGCCCGGTTTTCTCGAATTGCTCAAGCGCGGTGGCCGCTATGTCACCGCGGGCGCCATTGGGGGGCCTTTGGTCGAACTCGACCTGCGCAGTCTGTACCTCAAGGATTTGACCCTAATCGGCTGCACTTTTCAGCAAGACGTCGTGTTCGAAAACCTGATCGGCTATGTCGAGCGCGGCGAGATCCGCCCGGTAGTCGCCAAAACCTATGCGTTAAGAGAGATAGCGCAGGCGCAGGAAGCCTTTCTGGCCAAACAGTTCACCGGCAAGCTGGTATTGATTCCGCCGGATTAAATCGGCCAGCCCGATGCATCCTATCGAAGCGGTATTTTGATGTGGATCAAGCAATCGCAATTAGCGGATCTATTATTTCTGCCGTTAGCTGTATCCTAATGTTATTCAGCGGGAGGATAAATTGATGAAATCGATCGTAAAAATTTTCGTTGTAGCCTTGACGGTAGGCGTTGCGTCGGGCTCGGCACAGGCGCAGGAAGCGGCGTTGTTTACCACCAAGTCGCTGACGCCCGAGACTGCGTTGCGGGCGGTAGATGCGGCCATGCAAAAATGCCGCGCGGACGGTTACCAGGTTGCCGTGGCGGTGGTCGACCGCATGGGTAATCTGCAAGCCATGCTGCGCGATCGTTTCGCCGGTGCACATACCCCGGAAACCGCCCGTCGTAAAGCCTGGACCGCGACCAGTTTTCGCGCCAATACTTCCGATCTGGTTGAGCCGACGCAAGCGGGAACAGGGCAATCCGGCGTGCGACATGTATCCGGCGCCCTAATGCTCGGCGGCGGCATGCTAATCGATGCGGGTGGTTCTTCGGTGGGCGCGATCGGCGTTTCCGGCGCCCCTAACGGCGCGGCGGACGATGTTTGCGCCAGGGCGGGTATCGCGGCGATCGAGGATGATATTTCTTTTTGACGAACTCCGGTCGGTACCTGGAGCGGCAGAGCAGGCGTTAACGCAATTCAGTCAGCCATATCGAGGGCGTTTTGATACATAAAAAATTCGGGCCGCAGGCACGACTCAAAAGATTTGCCCGTGACGTCTTGGTTCATACACCGTTTGTCAGTATGGTGTTGCTGCTGGTCTCGTTGTGGCTCGGTTTTGCCGCGGCTATTTACTTGGCCGAACGCGGCATCGACGGCAGTTCGATCGCGTCCTACGCTAATGCGCTCTACTGGGGGGTTGCGGCATTTTCGACCGCCGGCATCGCCGAGGCGCCGGTCTCAGGCGGCGCCCAATTGATCGGCGGTATCTGGCTGGTGCTGGGATCGATGCTGTTCTTCGGTACCATTGTTGCCACCGTCACTACATACTTCATGCGGCCGATGCAGCGTCCGCATAGGAAAATCATCGATACCATAGAGTACAATCTCGAGCAACTGGAACAACTGAACATCGACGAACTCGATTTGCTCAAGGAAACCATTGATACGCTGATCGTGCACGTCGAACGCTTAAAGGGTAAACGCCCGTCGGGCTGAAAGCACTCAGGACGGGCTATTTATGGCGCCGCTTCCCGCTTATACTCTTCATAATCGAAATACTGCAGCCGATGCCTCCCATGTCGTTCGAATACTCCAAAAAATCCATTCAATTACAACAGCGATTACAAGCTTTCATGGAGCGGCGAATTTACCCCAACGAAGGCGCCTATGCCGAGCAACTGGAACGGGCCGACGAACGATTTGCGCCGTTGGAGCTGATGGAAGATCTCAAACAAAATGCCAAAGCCGAAGGCCTGTGGAATTTGTTTGTGCCGCAGTCGCATGGCGAGTTCAGCGTGCATGGCGGGCTTAGCAATCTCGATTATTACCCGCTGGCGCATACTATGGGGCGGGTTCTGTGGTCGGCCGAGGTGTTCAACTGCAGCGCTCCCGATACCGGCAATATGGAAGTGCTGATGAAATATGCAACGCCGGAGCAGCAGGAGCGCTGGCTCGAGCCGCTGCTCGCCGGCGAAATTCGCTCCTGTTACGCGATGACCGAACCGCAGGTAGCGTCCAGCGATGCGACCAATATCGGACTGAGCATGACTCTCGACGGCGATGAATGGTTGCTCGACGGCCGCAAGTGGTTCGTCACCGGCGCCATGAATCAGCGTACCCGCCTCATTATCGTGATGGGTAAGTCGGATCCCGATAATCCGGATCGGCATCGGCAGCAGACCCAGCTGCTGGTGCCGAAGGATACGCCCGGGGTCGAAGTTTTGCGCGCCTTGACCACACTCGGCTACGACGACGCGCCCATCGGCCACGCCGAAGTTGATTTCGATCAGGTGCGGGTTCCGGCGGCAAACGTGCTGCTTGGCGCGGGACGGGGTTTTGAAATTGCCCAGGGCCGGCTTGGACCCGGTCGCATGCACCATTGCATGCGCCTGATCGGCGCCGCCCAGAGAGCGCTCGAAATTAGTTGTCGGCGGGTACAGCAACGCAGCACCTTCGGACGCAGGCTGGCGCAGCATCAGTCGGTGCGCGAAGATATTGCTAAGTCCTTTGCCGAAATCGAAATGGCGGGTCTGCTGGTGCAGAAAACCTGCCATCGTATGGATCGGCTCGGTGCGCAGGCGGCGCGCGATATGATAGCGGCCTGCAAGAGCAGCGTGCCCAAGATGGTGCAAAACATTCTCGACCGATGCATGCAAATGCACGGTGCCGGCGGATTGAGCCGGGATTTCTTTCTTGCCGAGGCTTTTAATTACGCGCGCTGGTGCCGCCAGGCGGATGGCCCGGATCAGGTGCATCAAATGGCGCTCGGCAAACAAATAATTGAGCGTTACGCCGGGTAGTCCGAGATGGAAGACGATCAGCTCGATACGGCTGCACTGGGTTCTTATCTGGCGCAATACGTCCCGCAAATCGGCCGATTGCGACGGTTTAAGAAGTTCAGCGATGGCCAATCGAATCCAACTTACCTGCTGGATACCAGCTCCGGTCAATTCGTGCTGCGCCGGCAGCCGCCGGGCGAGTTGCTTAAATCGGCGCATGCGGTCGATCGCGAATTCCGTGTGATCGAGGCGCTTCGGAATAGCGCGGTGCCGGTAGCGCGGGCGATTCATCTGTGTCGAAACCCCGAGATTATCGGCAGCATGTTTTTTCTAATGAGTTACGAGGCTGGCCGGATTTTCTGGGAACCCAGCCTGCCCGAGTTGGCGCCTGCCGATCGCGGCGCCGTTTATCAGGAAATGAATCGTGTACTCGCGGCGCTGCACGATATCGATGTCGAGGCGGTCGGGCTTGCCGATTTCGGCAAACCCGGTAATTACTTCGAGCGGCAGGTCAGCCGCTGGAGCAGACAGTATCGCGCCTCCGAAGCCGAGCCGATCCCGGAGATGGATCGGCTTATCGAATGGCTGCCGCGAAATCTACCGCCCGACGATACCAAGGTCAGTTTGATCCACGGCGATTATCGCATCGATAACATCATCTTCGAGACGGGGCAGCCGCGAGCACAGGCCTTGCTCGACTGGGAATTGTCGACGCTCGGCCATCCCTACGCCGATCTCGCCTACCAGTGCATGCAATGGCGCATGCCGCGGGATTGTATTCTCCCCGGCTTTGGCAACGCCGACCGCGAGGCGCTGGGTATTCCGAGCGAGCAGGAATACGTGATGCAGTATTGCGAACGGCGCGGCCTCGAGCCGATTTCCGATTGGAATTTTTACCTGGTATTCGGTTTCTTTCGTTTCGCCGCGATATTGCAGGGCGTACTCAAGCGCGCGCTCGACGGTAATGCGTCGAGTCCCAAGGCGCTCGAGTACGGCGCCCTGGCGCCGGTGCTGGCGCGACAGGCGCTGTCATTGATCGATTGAAGAAGATTTAAAATACGACGCCCTGAGGTTAAAAAACATGCTGACTGCAACTCAACGATTCCGCGTCGAGTGGGGGCATTGCGATCCCGCCGGAATCATTTTCAACCCCAATTATTACATCTGGATGGATAGCGGCACCCACGCGCTACTGCAGGTAGCCGGGTATGACCTGATCGGTAATACGCATAACGATGACATGTTTCGCGGCTGTCCACTGGTCGCCAGTAATATGGAGTTCAAGCGGCCGCTGTATTTCGGCGATGTCACGCTGTTGACTTCACGCGTGCAGAAATTCGGAAATACTTCGTTCGTGGTGGTGCACGAATTCACCCACGGTGAGGACCCGAAGCCGGTCGCCAGCGGCAGCGAAGTCAGGGTTTGGGGATACTCGGACCCCGCACAGCCGCACAAGCTGGTCGCGCGCCCGGCGCCCGACGGTGCCAGGGAATTGTTGTCCGTCGAAAAAACCGTCGACGTTACCGTTTAAGCCGGCAATGCACTTATAATAGTCCGCATAAGCATCCGTGGAGGTAGGCCAGTGGTCACATTTATCATTCTTTTCAATGTCAAAAAAAACAAGATAACCGAAATTGCAGAGCAGCTGGCCGAGATTTCCGAGATTTCGGAAGTCTATTCGGTTACCGGCATTTATGACCTGGTCGCCATCGCGCGCACCCGCACCAACGATGACGTCGCCGAGCTGGTGACGAATCGGTTGGGTACGATTCACGGTATCAAGAAGACCGACACCATGCTCGCGTTTAAGGCCTATTCGCGGCACGATCTGGAGTCGATGTTTTCGATTTGAAAATTTACCGCACGCTGATCGCCGACGCGGTGAATTAGTTCGCGTCAGGCGCCGCCGTTGACCAGGCTTTGTAACATCGCGAATTGTAGCGGCGTCAAATCGAATTCAGCGCAGGCTTCGAGAAATATCGCCACCCCGATCTGCCGGCAGCGCCGCAACGGATAACCGGTCATGGTCGCGTGCGACTCGAAAAATGGGTCTTTCCCAAAGACGCGCCGTGGATTCAACGAGCGCAGTTGTGACGGACGATTTGCGTACATATTCGATCATGAATCTCTGCCGGTGATGCCTGTCAGTCTGCGCCGCGCTGCTCACGCCAGAATCCGAGTTTTTGTTGCGCCACGCGGTCGGAATAACTGAATAGCACCGCTTCGTCGATGGCTTCGTGCCGAATCCATTTCCAGCTCGGTGCGATCAGAATATCGCGCGGCCCCCACTCGAATTGCTGGTCGTCGATGGTCGTTTGTCCGCGGCCCTCGGTAGCGACGAACACGGTCGCGTCGGTGCTGCGGTAAGCCTCGGTCTTGAATCCTTGCGGCAATAATTGTAGAAACGGCGAGATGGTAGGCATGGCATAGCCGCCGTCGGCCGGATTTACGTAGCGCATTTTCAGCCCGTGGCAGGGATCCCATTCCTGCTGCCGCTGCATCGCCGCCAACGCCTCGCGCGAACGTGCGTAGGGGTAGTTGAAGATTGGCGAAGCCAGCTCCTGCCGGCGGTAGTCAACCGGCAACATATTGGCGCCGTAACGCGCCAGGCTATCGCCGGTTTGCCGTGATAGCGGGTGTTCGTCCGCGCCGTAACCCTCGGCGAATGAAGCGTCGAACAGGCTGGCGAGGGGAATGTCGAGGCCATCCATCCAGATCATCGGCTGATCGCTGTCGTTGCCATGGTCATGCCAGGCCCAGGGCGGCGTGATGACGAAATCACCGTACTCCATATTGCAGCGTTCGCCGTTGACGCTGGTATGGGCGCCGGCGCCGTCGAGCACGAAACGCAACGCCGACTGGCTATGGCGGTGTGCGGGGGCCACTTCGCCGGGCAACACCAGCTGCAGCCCGGCGTAAAGCGAAGTCGTGATACGGGATTCGCCACGCAGCCCAGGGTTTTCGAGAATCAAGACCCGCCGTTCGGCTTCTTTGGCGGTGATCAGCTCGCCGGCTTCGAGCAACCATTCGCGGGCCTGCTCGAAATGCCACCGATGCGGCAGGCAGGCGCTGTGGGGCTGCGGTGTGATGATGTCGGAATATACCGACCACAGCGGGGTGTAAGCCTGGCGCCCTATTTTTTCGTAGAACGCGAGTCGAGCAGGTGTTTCTTTCGGTTTCTCGGTGAGTGACATGGTTACCTCCCGGTTAGCCGTCGAGCCCGGTACCGCCGTAAAGCCAGCCGAGCTTGTCGAACCATTGTTCCGGGGTTAGATTCGACATGATGTGATTACGCACTTCGGCGGTGGCGCCGTCGGCGTGATAAATGTATTCACCGATCAGGCGCGAATCCAGCTGCACGCGCGCGGTACGCACCCGCCGCTGAAGCATGTACCGATTAAGCGCGGTTGCAATATCGTCGCCGTAAAGCGCGCACATATGGCTAAGGCAAACAGCGTCTTCCAGCGCCATGCAAGCGCCCTGGGCGAAATACTGCAACATCGGATGCGCCGCATCGCCGAGCAACGCGACGCGGCCGTCTACCCAATCGAGGACGGGATCGCGATCGCACAAAACCCACAACCTCCAGTCTTCGCCGTGTTCGATGATCTGGCGAGCGCGCGGCGTTATATGTTCGAAACCCCGGCGTACCTCGTTCTTGCCTACCGGCTTGCCGGCGACGGCTCGCTCGACATCGTTGTGATAAGTCACCACCAGGTTGAAAAGTTTCCAACCCTTGAGCGGATAGTGCACGATATGGCATTTCGGTCCGGCCCACAGCGTGGCCGCGTTCCAGCGCAAATCCTCTGGCATTTTTTCGGTGGGAATGACCGAGCGATAAGTGGTATGGCCCGATACCCGCGGCTCGCCGTCGCCGACCAGCTGCTGGCGGATGTTAGAACGCAAGCCGTCGGCGCCGATCAAGGCGCCGGCTTCGAAGCAACTGCCGTTGCCGCATTCCACCCTGACCGAGTCGCCATCCTGCCGGTATGTCTTAACCACATGGCTGCTGCGCAGCTCCACCCGATCGTGCGCGCGACAGGCGTCGAGTAGAATGTTGTGTAAATCGGCGCGATGCAGCACAGCGTAGGGATTACGGAACCGCTGACGGAAATTTTCATCCAGTGGAATGGTCGCAATGGGCGCGCCGTCAATCGCATCCATCAGCCGCAGGCTGTCGATGTAGACCGCTTTCGCGCGGGCTTCGTCGCCGACGTCGAGATAGTCGAAACAGTGGAAGGCGTTAGGACCGATCTGGATGCCGGCGCCGATTTCCCCGAGTTCCGCCGCGCGCTCGAGGACGATGCAGAATAAACCCTTGCGCGCCAAGCCGAGCGCGGCCGCCAGGCCGCCGATGCCGCCGCCAGCGATGATCACAGGCAAATCCTTCACCCCGCAACCCTGTAATGTCTGGCGGCTATCACTATTTCCGAAACTCGATTATTTAATCAGCATGATGATCATAGTATTGATTAAATAATCGGGGTCAATCGGCTGGCTGAGGTCTTGCCAGGTCTCTGGCTCAGTATTCTCCCCGTCAGTTGATGCCGCAGCGAATCATCTATTTCAGCAGCGCGTCGAAAGCTGCCGCCTCAAAGTAGTGTTCGATCGATTTCGCATAATAGGTTATCAGTGCCCGCTTCTCCGGATTGATAATATAGTTACCATTGGATTGGTAACGCACCATGCCGCGCAGCAGCGTTAACTCCAGCGCCTGCTGCAGGGAATACTGCGAGCTGGCGCGCGCCAGCACGACAAAGGCGTTTTTTTCGCGCGCTTGCAGAAACAATTGTTTGAAACTTGCCAGCAGTTGGGTTTTGTCATAACCCGCCGCAGGCGCATGTTGCAACACCCGGCACAGCAATGGCACCGGCGGCACCGGAATCAAAGATTTTACCTGGGCCATTAATTCGTTGCCGAAGCGATTAAGCCACTCGAAGCGTTGCCCGCGGTCGAGTCCCGGCCAGTCGACATCATGCGCCGCCAACCAGTCACGAAACGATACCGGGCGGCCGAAATTGGCACAGGCGTAGCCGAAGGAACGGCGCTGTAACAGCACTTCGGCGAGTGTACGGAGGCCGAACATGATTACCGTCCATACGATGAAGCGTTTGCCTTTGCTGCGAAACTCGGCCGAATTGGAACTCAGCATTTTATTGTCTTCCGCCACGCGGTCGTAGTTGATACCGATCGGGATGATGACGATGTCCGGCGAGGTTGCCGGGTCGAAGTTTTTAGTGACATAGCTGAATAGACCGAAACGCGGCGCCTGCATGCCGCCGTCCGGAGAGAGGGCGCCTTCGGGGAACATGGCATGCGGTACCCGGGCTGCGGTTGCCATCTGCACATAACGCTCCAACGCCCTGCGATACAAAGGGTCGTTCGAATCGCGCCGGATAAAATAGCCACCGGCGCTGCGCATTAGCTGCCGCACCGGGAAGATACCCGACCATTCGCCGACCCCGAAGGATAGCATGGTGCGCTCGGCGGTGAGATAGTTCATCAGCAGGTAATCCATGTTGCTGCGGTGATTCGACATGAAGATGACGCTGTCGTCGCTACTAACGGTTTCCAGCGACGGCTCGTCGGCAAACCCGACGGACACCCGGTAAAACCCGCGCAACATGCCGCGCCCCAGACGATAACCGACGCGAAAGTAGAAAAACGGATTGAAGGCGGGCACGATTTCGAGCGCGATTTTATGCAGTCTGTCGCGCACCTGTTCGAGTGTCATACCCTGTTGCTCGGCGCAGTCCGCGGCCGTTTGTAGCAACTGCGGGTCGGTCGCCAATTGCGCCGCCAGCACCTGGTAGCGGGTTAGTGTAAACGGCGCTAGTTTGAGCTGAAGTTGCGGGTTGACGTCATTGAAGGCTTGTTGCGACCAGCGATTCCACAGCTTGAGCCAGAGCGGGATAATTATCTGGGTGAACAAGGTCGGCAATGCGAACAGTACCAGCACTACCAGCAGCCAAAGTGGAACGACAACGGGATCGGTCATCGGGCCAGCGCCGTGACTATCTGATGAAAACGCCGCAGCGGTGCATCGTTGCGCGTGAGCGCGATCGGCAGCGAAAAATGCCCCTGTGGCCAGATGAAACGATTTTCCGGCGGCAGCTGCCAGCGATCGAGCAACTCGAGACCGCCGGCAAAAGGCGTCGCCTGATCGGCTTCACCGAGAACCGAGACGATGTTAACCGGATCGACCGAAGGTTGCGCCGGTGGGTCCAGCGCCTGGAGATATTCGGCCACGTTAGCAACGCTCCAGCCGCGCTCGTGCTTGGCGTCGAGCGCGCCGAACAGCTTGGCGATGGAGCCATGGATCAATGCATCTTCCATTCGCGAGCAATGCATGATTAACAGCAGCGCGTCGGGACATAAATGATCCGGCCAGTTTTTTGCCTGCCCGCTAACGATTTGCGCCAACAGCGCACCCAGGCTGCTGCCGCCCAGGGTAACCGGCCCATCCGAGTTGCGCCGACACCAGTCAATCAACACGGCGCGCTCGGACACGGCGGCGGTACAGGTATCCAGAATACCGAGTGGCGAAGTGGCGCTGATGTATTCGCCGCCGTAGTAGCCCGGCGGGCGTCGGCGGCCATGGAAGGGCGCTTCCGGACGCACCACCCGAAATCCCATGCGGCACAACACGTCGACCTCGTCGACCAGACCCTCCAGGTAGTCGAATTCGACGCAAATGCCGTGACCGTAAATTATACTGGGCGGGTTTAGCACTCCGGCGGGTTCGTGCACCCGCGCATACACCGTATCGCGGGTGCGCGCCGAGGGGGACTTGAATCGAATCCAGTACTGGTTACCGTCGGCGGCGGCGAATGGCCGCGACTGCTCGACCTGCGGCATTTCATCGCCCGGGCTGAAATAGGATTCCGGTTTCTTTTTGATGCCGCCGTAATGCTTTTCAACTTCCGCCAGGGTGGGTATTTCATAACGCGAAGTCTGGGGCTTGAAATGCAGCAGAAAGCGCAGATCGCGCCGCATCATGTTATGCGCCTGATGCGCCTTCTTGCGTGCCTTTTCTATCGCCGCGAGATCGCCGAGGGCGGCTTGTTGGTCGCCGAAAAATGCCGCATGCCAGGCGGCGTCGATCGCGTTGACCCGCGCGCGCGAAACTTCGTAGCGAAAGATTACCTTGTTGAGTCGCTGGTATTGGTCGTAGTTCAATTCGATCCGGGCGATTTCGGCAAACTTGGTCACCGAGCCATGCGCCTCGTCGGCAACACCCCACAGCCGCGATAACGGTAAATACAGCTTGCGCAGGAAATACATCGATGCGCGGTCGAACCAGGTTGAAGTAAACAACCCGCCTAGCGGTCCCCGCATCCAGGTGATAGCTCCCTTTTCGGCGGGCAGTGAGTGACCGGTGATGAGGTCGCTGATATTTTTAATTTTTATGACTTAACTCCCCCGCGCGGATCGTCAGGTACTATTACCCCACCGGCGCCCGCCGCCAAATCACTTCCAGTCGTCACCCAGGCCCAGCGGAGCGGGCAACCGGTTTATCAGCTGATTCAACAGTTCCGAAAAATCGTCGTTCCATTTATTGCCGAACAGCGGATCCTCGTTTTCGTCGAAGGCGGCGTCGATCTCCTCCCAGTCCGATGTTTCGAGTACTTCCATGGCCCGCGTCAATACCTCATCCTCCTCCTTTTGCGCGTGTTTGCGTTCGAAATCGGTGTATCGGGTAACGCTGTCGCGAAAATGCGGGAATTCCGGGGCGCCGCTGAATTCATAGGCCGACAACGCCTTGAGCATTTCGACAAACAGGATTTCGCCCTCGGTGTGCTGCCGGCCGAGTTCGCGGACTATGTCTTCAGTCTCGGGGTCGCGCTGCAGCAGCTTGGGAAACAGGTAGTGATTCTCCTTAGGGTGATGGTAGCGGTCGAGGAAGCGATCGAGATAGGTCAACAGCCCGTGGAAAATACTGAAATCGGGTTGCTTGCCGCTATCGATTTCCTCAATTAGCTTATCGAGACTGTAAAGTATCGCGCCGAGGTTTTTATGTTCGCTTTTGATGATCGAAATGGCGCGCATAGGTGTTCCAGGAAGCGTCTGGCCCAGCTTTCAGACTTGTCCGGCGATATTAACATAGGGATATCGAATGCAATTTGACAAAGGTCAGGTGCTTCCATTGGGTTATTTTGATTGACAATAGCCGTTAATTTGCGAAATTGGTCGAATGAATAGCGATAGTTCAGCCATGCGCACCCAGGTGGTAATCATTGGCGGCGGGCCGGCCGGCCTGCTGCTGGGACAATTGTTACAGCGCCAGGGAATCGATACCGTGCTGCTCGAACGTCACAGCCGCGAGTATGTGCTGGCCCGAATCCGGGCCGGCGTTTTGGAGGCCGGACTGGTCGATTTATTGCATCAGGCGGGCGTCGGCGAACGCATGCAGCGCAACGGACTGCGGCACGAGGAGATTTATCTGGCCCATTCGAATCGCGGATTTCGTATCGATTTCAGACAGCTCTGCGATAGCGCCGTCATGGTTTACGGGCAAACCGAATTGACGCTCGATTTGTATCAGGCGCGCGACGCGATGAATGCGACCATGCTGCACCAGGTCGATCAGGTCGAGATTCATGGCGCGGATACGGACAAACCCCGGGTCAGCTTTATCCACGATGGCCGCGAACAAAACTTCGAATGCGATTTCATCGCCGGCTGCGACGGTTTTCACGGCGTCAGCCGAAATTCCGTCCCTGCCGACCAGAGGACTCTATTCGAGCGGGTTTACCCCTTGGGCTGGCTCGGGGTATTGTCGCGCACGCCGCCGGTCAGCGACGAATTGATTTACGCCAGCCATGCACGCGGCTTTGCACTGTGTTCGATGCGCAGCCCGGGCCTGAGCCGCTACTATATCCAGGTTGCGCTCGAAGATAGCGTGCAACAGTGGCCGGATGAAGCCTTCTGGAGAGAATTGAAGCGCCGCATCCCGCATGACGCGGCCGAATCGATTGTTAGCGGCGATTCGATCGAAAAGTCGATTGCGCCCTTGCGTTCCTTCGTCGCCGAACCGATGCGCTGGGGACGCCTGTTTCTATGTGGTGACGCCGCGCATATCGTGCCGCCCACCGGCGCCAAGGGTCTTAATCTGGCGGCCTCGGATGTGTACTATCTGTGGCGCGCATTGAGCCAGTACTATGAAGACGGTGACGAGCAGGACATCGATAATTATTCGGCAATGGCCCTGTCGCGGGTGTGGAAGGCGGAACGTTTCAGCTGGAGTATGACCAATCTGCTGCATCGGTTCCCCGAGCAGTCGCAGTTCGATCTGCGCATGCAGCAGGCCCAACTCGATTACCTGGAATCGTCACGCGCGGCGCAGACCGCGCTGGCCGAGAATTATCTCGGGCTGCCTTATTGAGGGAGGGGATTATGGAAATGATACAGCTGGGTGACGTGGTGCTGCATTATCGCATCGAGGGTGACGACGACGGCGCGCCGATCGTATTCGCCAATTCCCTGGGCACGGATTTACGCCTGTGGGATCAGGTCATCCCTTATTTACCGGCCGGGCTTAGAATTTTACGCTTCGACACGCGTGGACATGGGCTGTCGAGCTGCCCGGAGGGCGATTATTCGATGGACGATCTGATCCTGGATACGATGCGCCTGCTGGAAGCGCTCGAATTTCGCGACTGCCTGTTCGTCGGTCTTTCCATCGGCGGCATCATCGCCCAGGGTCTCGCCGCCAGCCATCCGCATCTGCTGCGGGCGATGGTGATATCCAATACCGCGGCGCGCATCGGTACCCCGGAGATGTGGCAGCAGCGTATCGATGCCCTGCGCGCGGGCGGCATCGAGGCGCTGGCCGACAGCGTCATGGAACGTTGGTTTGCGCGTTCGTTTCGTGCCCAGCGGCCGCTCGAGCTGGCGGCCTGGCGCAACATGCTGACACGCACGCCCCTGGCCGGTTATATCGGCTGCTGCGCGGCCATCGCGGACACCGATTTTAGCGCCGGCAGCGCACGCCTAAGCCTGCCGACGCTGGCGATCGCCGGCAGCGAGGATGGATCGACCCCGCCCGATGTGGTGCGCGCCACGGCCGCGCTGATCCAGGGTTCGCGCTACGAGCTAATCGACAACGCCGGCCATTTGCCCTGTGTTGAGCAGCCGGTCGAATTTGCGCGTATTCTGAACGATTTCATCGGCGAGTGCGGCCATGTCTGAGCGCTATGAAAAAGGCATGCGCATGCGCCGCAAGGTATTGGGCGATGCCTATGTCGACGCGGCCGAAGCCGGTAAAAGCGGATTTGACGAAGCTTTTCAGCAGTTGATCACCGAGGCCGCCTGGGGCAGCCTGTGGGCGCGCGACAGCCTGCCGCTGCGCGAGCGTTCGATGCTGACCATTGCGCTGCTCGCCGCGGGCGGAAACTTCGATGAATTGGCGCTGCATATTCGCGCCACCGCCAATACCGGCGCCAGCCCCGCCGATGTGATGGAAACGCTATTGCATGTCGCAATCTATGCCGGCGTGCCCAAGGCCAACCATGCGCTCAAGATCGCTCGCCAAACCTATGAAGAACTCGGAGTGGAACTATGACCGATACGAAGCCACCGCGGGGCGGTTATATCCAGCGCGATCGCGGCTGGCATCCGCCGGCTTACGATCCGGCTTACAAAACCAGCGTTACGCGCTCACCGCAAAAGGCGTTGCTCGCATTTCCAAGCACGCTGTCGGAGGAAACCGGGCCGCTGTTCAAGCGCAGCCTGCTCGGGCCGCTCGACAATGATTTGCTGCACAACCATGCCGCCGCCGGCGAGAGCGCCATCGGCGCGCGGATTCTGGTTCATGGCCAGGTGCGCGACCAGTCGGGGCGTGGCCTGCCCGATACCCTGGTCGAGGTTTGGCAGGCCAACGCCGGCGGCCGCTATCGTCACCGCAAGGAAACCTATCTGGCGCCGCTGGATCCCAATTTCGGCGGCTGCGGCCGTTGCCTGACCGACGCGCGGGGGTTTTACGAATTTCGCAGCGTGCTGCCGGGACCGTATCCCTGGCCCAACGGGGTCAACGATTGGCGCCCGTCGCATATCCATTTCTCCCTCTTCGGCCAGGCATTCGCCCAGCGCCTGATCACGCAAATGTATTTCGAAGGCGATCTGCTGATCTGGAAATGTCCGATCGTCAACACCATCCCGAGCCGGCAGGCGATCGAGGCTTTGATCGCGCCGCTCGATTTGAACGCCAGCCTGCCGATGGATACGCTCGCCTATCGCTTCGACATCACGCTGCGCGGGCGCCGCCAGACTTATTTCGAAAATCGACCGGAGGGTCTCTGATGCCGCAGCCATTGAATTATCTCAACGAAACACCGTCGCAGACCGCGGGCCCCTATGTGCATATCGGCTGCAGCCCCAATTTCAGCGGCATCGAAGGGCTTTATGCCGAGGATCCGGGCAGCCTGATGGTCAATCCCAAAACCCGCGGAGACCGCATCACGATTCGCGGCAGCGTTTACGATGGGCTGGGTACGCCGCTCAAGGATGCACTGGTCGAAATCTGGCAGGCGGATGCGGCCGGGCGATACGCTTCACCCGAGGAAACGCGCGGCCAGGCGGATTCGAACTTCAGCGGCTGGGGCCGCAGCCCGGGCGATATGGAGAGCGGTGAATTTGTCTTCGAAACGATTAAGCCGGGCAGCGTGCCTTATCCCGACGGGCGCCCGCAGGCGCCGCATATCAGCGTCTGGATCGTCGCGCGCGGCATCAATCTGGGCCTGCACACGCGGCTTTATTTCGAAGATGAAAGCGAAGCCAATGCCGCCGACCCGATCCTGGCGCGCATCGAACACCGGCAGCGTCTCACGACCCTGATCGCGCAACTCGAATCGGAAGGGGTTTATCGTTTCGACATCCACCTGCAGGGACCTAAGGAAACCATCTTTTTCGATATCTGAGGCGTTGGCTGGCCGGCGGTGAATTCAGGCTCGCCGGCGCAGCAGCAGCGCGCAGATCAAGCCGATGGTCGCCATGCCGATGACGACGCCGTTGGCGTAATCCCAGCTGCCCGATAACTCGACCACCGAACTCACCATCATCGGTCCGATGGCTTGCCCGATGCCGGCGCCCTGCAGCATCAAGCCGGCCATCAAGGCCATGTGCGAGGGCTTGACCGAGTAGCCTGCGGCGAGCACGAAGGCGGTGCCGGGAAACATGCCGCCGCAGGCGGAAAACAGGATACCGGCGGCGGTCTTGGCGAACGGGCCGCTGAAACCGGCGAATACCAGCGTGGCGCAAACACCCATGGCAATAAAAGCAAACACGAGCAATTTCCACGGCACCGCGCCGCGCCCGATCAGCCAGCCTGCGCCGACGTTACCGACGATGTTGGCGGCGACCACCAGGGCGCCGAGCTGCGCGGAACCGGCCAGCGTTACGCCGTATTCGGTGGCCAGGATGGTGGGCAGGAAGGCGGTTAGCGATTGATAGAGGCTCGAATAACAGATGAAACCCGCGACCACCAGCAGGGGACCCAGGCGCATGACGTTGGCGACGAAATCGGCTACGCCCAGCCGGATGCCGGATTTGTCGCCGGCGCCGCGGAAGGCGAGATACAGGACTATGCCCCAGACGACGATGACGATACCCATATCGTTCCACAGTCCGCGCCAGCCGTGCCATTGCAGCAGCAGCGGCGTAATCAGCATCGAGGCGCCGATCCCGGCCGGCATGAATGCGCCCCACAGGCCCATCGCCAATGGCCGGTCGCGATCGGACGCCGAACCGCTGATCAGCGACGGCAAGGCCACGATCGCGAGAATGAAGCCGAATCCTTCGATTAGCCGCGATAATAGTAACAGCTCGACACTCGCGGCGGTTGCGCCGAGAAAAGCGCCGCCGGCGGATATCAACAAGCCGCAGAGGGCCATGCGCAAATGACCGATACGGTCCGACAGCAAGCCGAAGCCGGCACCGGCGCAGGCGGCGATCAGGCTGAACAGCGATAGAATCAGGCCGGCCTGGATCAGGTTGAGTTCGAGCTCGTCGATAATCAGCGACAGCGAGGCGAAGCTCTTGCCGATTTGAAAGGCGGCGATGCAGCCCGCCAGGAAGGCGATCCAGACTCTGCTCCAGTGGGTTTGGTTCATCGGGTCGTATCCAGATGCAAGGCGGGCATCGAATCCAGGCATGAAATGAAACACGCGAGCCTACCACAAACTGATGGTCGCCAGTCGCGAAACAAACCGCCGGAGCGCTCGGTATGCGAAAGGGGCAGGCCTTAGTAGGTTTCCAGGTGCAGCCGGCCCTGGCGTTTCATGTCCTCGCCGACGCTATCCCAGGACAGACCGGCCTGTTGCGCAATATCCTGCAGCGCCAGCACCACGCCTTCTTCCATGTCGCGCAGGCCGCAGACGTAGAAATAAGTATTCGGGTCGTCGATCAGCGCGGCCAGGTCGGCGGCGCGCTGGCGCATCACGTCCTGCACGTATTGCTTGGGTTGATCGGGGATGCGTGAAAAGGCGAAGTTGATGTCGATGAAGTCGTGCGGCAGATTTTTCAGCGGGCCGAAGTAGGGCAGTTCTTCGCGCGTGCGCGCGCCGAAGAACAGCAACAGCTTGCCGCCGTCGAACTTGCCGCTCTTGCGCAACCGCCGCCGCCACTCGGTCATCGCTCGCATCGGCGCGCTGCCGGTGCCGGTGCAAATCATGACGATATTAGAGCGCGGATGGTTCGGCATCAGAAAGCTGCTGCCGAACGGGCCGATGACCTTGACCTCGTCCCCGAGCTCGAGATCGCACATGTAATTGGAGGCGACTCCCCGCACCGGGTTGCCCTGGTGATCTTCCAGCACCCGTTTGATGGTCAGCGAGACGTTGTTATAACCGGGACGTTCGCCGTTACGCGGGCTGGCGATCGAATATTGCCGCGGTTGATGGTCCTTGCCCCGGGCGTCCGTGCCCGGTGGAATAATGCCGATCGACTGACCTTCCAGCACCGGGAAAGGCATGGCGCCGAAGTCGAGCATGATGTGATGCGTATCGTATTCGCGCCCGACCTCGGTTACGCGTACGTTACCGACCACCTTGGCGCCGACCCAGGGCTGTTGCGCGGCCGGGCCGTACAGGTTGGTATAGGCGTGCGCCGCCGACCAGGGCGGCAGGGTCGAATTGTAGCGCTGGTTGCTGAAACCCTGGCCGCCAAACGGCTCGACCGGCAATAGCGGCGCGGCCGGCGCGGGTTTTTCGGCCACCGGCGGCGCGCTTCCCGCGCCGAGTTGATCCTCGTTTAATTCGTCGGGTAATTCCTCCCAGCCCAACTGCGCCTCGACGCTGTAGGCATCGGCGCGGGTTACCTGGCGCCAATTGTCGATCGATCCGGTCGGGCAGGGCGCGATACAGTCCATGCAAAAATCGCAGAGCTCCGCGTCGACCACGTAATTGTCATCGTTGTGGCTGACCGCGCCAATCGGGCAGGTCGCTTCGCAGGTGCCGCAGCGAATACAAATCTCCGGATCGATCAAATGCTGCTTGAAAACTTCGCTTGCGGATTCGGCCATTGGTATTTCTTGAGTCCTCTGAATGTCATCCCCGCGCGGGGATGACCTTTAGTACATGCAGGACCAGTGAAATGTGGTATTTGGACAGAGATTTCACTTTTTGCATCCCTAGTTGAAGCGCACGTAGGCGAAATCGACGGGCTGCTTGTTGATGCCGATGACCGGCGGCGCGATCCAGTTGGCGAAGCTGCCGACGTCGGTAACCCGACCCATCAGGCTGGCGATGAATTCGCGATCGCTTTGCGACGGCAGCCAATGGTCTTGCTGCCGGTTCCACTCTTCGTCGCTCAGCACCTGGCCTTCCGGACTGACGTTGACTTCGGCCAGCGCGCCGATTTTGCGGTGGAAAGCCTTGTGCGGAACGCTCAATTGAAACGGGATGCCGGCCTTTTCGATCACCTTGTTCCAGCGCTTAACCCCGGAAATCGAATCCTTGATGTAATCGTCGCGCAAGACTTCATTGAGCGCATTCAGCATCGGCACCTCTTTTTCCACCAGCTGGCCGTCGTGTACCTCGAGTACGGTATAGCTGTCGTTTTTCAAGACATGGTCGTCGTCGCGCTTGCCTTCCTCGAAGCGGCCCTTGAGCCCGGTGGTGTAAAAAGTCGCCGCATTACTGGACTGGTCGGCGCCGAACAAATCGATGGTAACGCTGAAATGAAAATTGATGTAGCGCTGGATGGTCGGTAGATCGATGACCCCGGCCGCGCGGATGCTGGCGGGATCGTCGGTTTTGAGTTCGTTCATCACTTCGCAGCTACGCTGGATGATGCGCGACACGCCGGATTCGCCGACGAACATATGGTGCGCCTCCTCGGTTAGCATGAAGCGCGTGGTGCGCGCCAGCGGATCGAAGCTGGATTCGGCCAGCGCGCAGAGCTGGTACTTGCCGTCGCGGTCGGTGAAATAGGTAAACATGAAAAACGACAGCCAGTCGGGCGTCTTCTCGTTGAAGGCCTGCAGGATGCGCGGATTGTCTTCCTGGCCGCTGCGCCGTTCCAGCAGCGCTTCGCCTTCCTCGCGACCGTCGCGGCCGAAGTATTTGTGCAGCAGGTACACCATGGCCCACAGATGACGCCCTTCCTCGACGTTGACCTGGAACAGGTTACGCAGATCGTACAGGCTCGGCGCGGTCAGGCCGAGATGGCGTTGCTGCTCCACCGATGCGGGCTCGGTGTCGCCCTGGGTCACGATGATACGGCGCAGGTTGGCGCGGTATTCCCCCGGCACCGATTGCCAGGCGTCTTCCCCCTTGTGATCGCCGAAATGAATCTTGCGCTCCGCCTGTGCCGGATTCAAAAAAATTCCCCAGCGGTATTCCGGCATCTTGACATAGCCGAATTGCGCCCAGCCCTGCGGATCGACGCTGGTCGCGGTGCGCAGGTAAACGTCGAAATCCTGCGATTCCTCGGGCCCCATATCCTGCCACCATTGCAGGTAATTGGGTTGCCAGTGTTCGAGTGCGCGCTTCAGCGCGCGGTCTTCGCTCAGGTTGACGTTGTTCGGGATGCGTTCGTTGTAGTCGATTGATGACATAGTGCTCTCCAGGGGTTCAGCCGGGCATACCACCGGGATAGGGTTCGGGCCGGTTAATGTGTGTTCGTGAGTAAATCTTTGAAATCAAAATTTCTTTCCGTTAATCCTTAGATTGTCGTGCGGCTCGAGTTCGATCGCTGCTATCTCCGGGCTAGACTCGGTTCCAGTCGAATTTTGATTTTTCGCCGCTGCCGTAAACCTTGAGCGCGCCGCTATCGCCGACCGCGTTGGGACGCTGGAAAATCCAGTTCTGCCAGGCGCTGAGGCGGCCGAAAATTCGGGTCAGCATATTTTCAGTGCCGTTGAAGCGCAGATTGGCTTCCATGCCGGTAAGGGCGTCGGGCGACATCGACACGCGCTCTTCGATCGCAATGCGGACTTCATCGTCCCAATCGAGGTCGTCGGGATTACTGGTCACCAGCCCCAGCTCGAGGGCGGTATCGGCAACGAGCGGCCGCAGCGCTTGTTCCCGGACCGCGTCGAGCGCCGCTTGTTCGTTGTAGAAACGCCTTGCCAGCCGGCTTTCGCCGGTGACCATCGGATACAGTCCGAAATTGGCATCGCCGACGGTAATCAGGGGTGCAGTCTCCGGTTCGTCGGGCAGCGCCAGGTGATAGCTGCGATCACAGGCCAGCGCCAGTTCCAGAAAACTACCGGCAAAGCAGGAACCAGCCTCGATCAGCGCAAACAGGCTACGCGAGGAGACGTCGAGGCGGCTAAAACAGCGCCTTAGGTAACCGACGGTTTCACGCACCAGCCAGTGATCCCTGTGTGCGGAGAGCGTGGCATCCATTGCCAGTACCGCGTTGGCATCGCCCGCGGTCTTGATCAGCCAGGTGCCGAGGTCGAGTTCGTTAGTGCGCATCGACAGAATCGCATCGTCCAATTCCCGAGCCAACGCCAGCGGATACCAATCATCGCCCGCGGCCTCGATTGTGACGATGTCTTCGGGTTGCTCTCCCTGCGGGGCTATGACGGTGAAGGTTGCGGTGCGCGCGGCGCGGTTCATAGTTATCAAAATGTGGTTATAGCTAAGATTGTTCTCTCCAAGATTACGCTTAAGCGGCTTCAACAACACGCCTTTGGCGTCGGTGGGGCGATCAATGTCGGCGGCCAGCGCCAGTGCGCGTTCCCGCACCGCTTGTTCGAATACCGCGGGTTTGGCGATAGCATCGACCAGGCGCCAGTCTTTGGCGCGCTGCCCGCGCACGCCCTCGGTGGTCGTGCAGAAAATATCCGCCAGGTCGTGACGAACCCGCCGCTTGTCGGTGACCCGCGTCAGTCCTCCGGTGCCGGGCAGGACCCCGAGGAGCGGTATTTCGGGCAGGCTGACCGAACTCGAGCGATCATCGATCAGGATGATTTCGTCGCAAGCCAACGCCAGTTCGTATCCGCCGCCGGCGCAGGCACCGTTGACCGCGGCGATGAACTTGAGACCGCTGTGACGGGAAGAGTCTTCCAGCCCGTTTCGGGTCTCGTTGGTAAACTTGCAGAAATTGACCTTCCAGGCGTGGCTGCTGACGCCGAGCATGAATATATTGGCGCCGGAGCAGAATATTCTGTCCTTGAGGCTGGTAATGACGACACTGCGCACTTCCGGATGTTCGAAGCGAATGCGATTGATGGCGTCGTTGAGTTCGATATCGACCCCCAGGTCGTAGCTGTTCAACTTGAGCTTGTAACCGGGTCGCAGTCCCGAGTTTTCGTCGAAATCGGCCGCCAGGGTCGCAACCGGGCCGTCGAAACCTAACTGCCAGTGTTTGTATCGGGTAGGGTCGGTTTGATAATCGACGGGCTCAGTCACGGCTGGATCTCCGATGCGGTACGGAAAGATATATGGAAATATAGTGCATTTTAGTGGTGACAGTCAAGCATTATAGTGCATTTTCTATCAGGGCATCGGGCTTTAATGCGGTTCGCACCAGTCGATGCAACTCGGCAAAGGTCGCCGCCAGCGGCTGGCGGCTGGTATCCAGCTGATAACGAGCCTTGGAATAAAAATCCTCGCGCGATGCTAAAATGCTTTTCAAATCCTGCATCGCCTCGCGCGCGCCGGCCATCGGCCGGAAATCCCCCTGTTCGATGACCCGCTGCATATGGTCTTCGGGCTTGGCGCGCAACCAGACGGTGGTGCAATAGGACAATAGCAGGTCGAAATTGGTCGCATCGGATACCAGTCCGCCCGGAGTACCGATCACGGCCTCGGGGTAAATCTGCACCGCTTCCTCCAGCGCGCGCCGTTCGTAGCGGCGGTAGGCCTGGTTGCCGTAAAGGTCCTGGATTTCGGCGATAGTGCAGCCGGCGAATTTTTCGATTTCGCGGCTCAGTTCGATAAACGGGAATCCTAACTCCTCGGCCAGCATTTCTCCCAGCGTCGATTTTCCCGCGCCCCGCAGGCCTATCAAGGCGACGCGGGAACTGATGGTTTTCTCCGGGTTGGCGGTGCCCAGCGTTTCGCCGATGGCGAGGCGCACCTTGTGCAGGGTTTGTTCATCGCGATTTTCCAGCAACGAGCGAATCATCAGCCACTCGGGTGACGCGGTGGTGAAATCGCCGATCAATTCGGCCAGCGGGCATTGCAGCGCCCCGGCAACCTGCGCCAGCACCAGCACCGAGGCGTTGCCTTCGCCGTATTCCAGATTAGCCAGATGGCGTTCCGATACCCCGGTAGCCTGCGCCAGCGCCTTGCGGGTGATGCCACCGCGGTCGCGCAGCGCGCGCAGGCGTTGCCCGAGCGCGACCAGAAAGAGGCGTTCGTGGTGGTCGCGCGACGCGCCCGAATTGGCTTTTACACTTTTTGTTTTTACCATAATTACATCCGACTCAGTATCAACATGCAATATAGTGCTTGACTTGGACTCAAGCAGGGATTATTGTTTCTTTATGCACAATAATTCATACGAGTCCGATTATCAAGTAGAGTCTCGGGGCAGCAGGGGGAGCGCATCATGTCCAAATCCGGATTCCGCGAGCTAACCGCGCAACTCGCCGGGCGCGAACTAAATCGGGAACTGCAAACCTGGCTCAATGCCGAACATGGCCCGGGCAGCGACTGCTATGAGCGACTCGAACAGGCTTGCCGCGACGGAGTGACGCAAGGCTGGATGTGCCAGCACGAGGCCGGCGGCATTCGCTACGGCCGGGTCTTCAAGCCCGACGACGAACTGCAGGGCTTTTCGGTCGACGTCGTCGATATGGACAATTGCGCCGGTCCGCACCATACCCATCCCAACGGCGAAATCGACCTGATCATGCCGCTCGAAGGCAATGCGCTGTTCGACGATCATGCGGCCGGTTGGGTGGTTTATCCGGCCGGCAGCGCGCATATTCCTACGATAACCAACGGCCGCGCGCTAGTCCTGTATTTGTTACCCGGCGGCAGTATAGAATTCACCCAATAAGTGCGAGAGGTGAATTCGGCGCAGCCCTGGAGGATTTGATGAGCATCGACAATGTACCGCAACCGGGAGAAGACTTTAACTATGCGCAGCATCTGCTGGAGTTGAATCAGGGGCGCGCCGATAAGACCGCCTATATTGACGACCAGGGCAAGCTCAGTTTCGGCGAACTGGACATCGCTGCGAGAACGCTTGCGGCAGCGCTGCTGGCCGCGGGCATCCGTCGTGAAGAACGGGTGTTGCTGTTAATGCACGACTGTAACGACTGGCCGGTGTCTTTTCTCGGCGCCATCTATGCCGGCATCGTGCCGGTGGCGGTCAATACCCTGCTGACCGCGGACGATTACCTTTATATGCTGCAACACAGCCGCGCACGCGCCGCACTGGTATCGGCGGTGCTATTGCCGGTGTTGCAGGAGGCCATGGATAAGGGTTCGCACGAAGTGTCGAAGGTTATCGTGTCCCGTCCCGACGAAGAATCGGCTCCCGGCGTGGAGCCGCTCGCAACCTGCTTACAGCAACATGGACCCTTGCCACAGCCGGCCACTATCAGCCGCGACGAACCGGCTTTCTGGTTGTATTCCTCGGGTTCCACCGGCAAACCCAAGGGTACGGTGCATAGCCATGCGAATCCCTATTGGACGAGCGAGCTTTACGGCAGGCGAGTATTGGGAATCACCGAACAGGACCTGTGTTTTTCCGCCGCTAAACTGTTTTTTGTCTATGGCCTGGGTAATGCCCTGACCTTTCCGCTTACCGTCGGCGCGACCAGCCTGTTATTCGGCGGGCGCCCGACGCCCGACGCAATTTTCGAACGCCTGATCGAACACCGGCCGACGATCTTTTTCGGCGCGCCCACCGGTTATGCCGGCATGCTGGCGGCGCCCGAATTGCCCGGCACCGATCAGCTAGCATTGCGTCTCGCGGTATCGGCCGGCGAAGCCCTGCCGGCGGATCTGGCGCAACGCTTCACCGATCACTTCGGCGTCGATGTCATCGACGGCATCGGTTCCACCGAAATGCTGCATATTTACATCTCGAATCAGTCGGGCAAGGTCGAGTACGGCTCCTCGGGCTGGCCGGTACCCGGCTACCAAATCGAGCTGCGCGGCGATGACGGGCAGCCGGTGGCCGACGGCGAGATCGGGGATTTATACGTCAAGGGTCCGAGCGCCGCGATCATGTACTGGAACCAGCGCGACAAAACCCGCGACACTTTCCAGGGTGAATGGACCAAGAGCGGCGACAAATACCTGCGTAATGAAAACGGCAGTTATACCTGTTCCGGCCGCAGCGACGACATGCTGCGAGTCAGCGGGATGTACGTCTCCCCGTTCGAGGTCGAGTCCACGCTGGTGGAACACCCGGCGGTGCTGGAAGCGGCGGTCATCGGCAAGCAAGACGCGCAGGGATTGATCAAGTCCAAAGCCTTCGTGGTGCTGGCGGCGGGGCAGCAAACCGACGCGGAGGAACTCAAGGCTTTCGTCAAGGACCGGCTCGCGCCGTTCAAATATCCGCGTTTTATCGAATTCATCGATGAATTGCCCAAAACCGCAACCGGCAAGATTCAGCGCTTCCGGTTGCGCGAGCGTGAAGCCGGCGCATGATGAATCGGGTAGAGTTCGTTGCCGTCGACTGGGATGGACGCGCGCTGGATATCGAATACCAATGGGTGGGCGAGCGCGGGGTTGCAAGTCCGCTGATGATATTCCTGCACGAGGGTCTGGGCTCGCTCGCGATGTGGAAGGATTTCCCCGAACGCCTGTGCCGCGCGGCGGGATGCCGCGGGCTGGTTTATTCGCGTCCCGGATACGGGCAATCCACTCCGCGCGCCACGGACGAGCACTGGGCGCCTGATTTTATGCACCGCCAGGCGCAGGCGGTGTTGCCGGCCTTGCTCGCGGTGCTCGACATCGATAGGCGCGATCCGCCCTGGTTTTTCGGGCATAGCAACGGCGGTTCCATCGCGCTGTTATATGCCGCAGGCTATCCGGAACGGGTCGCCGGCCTGGTGGTCGTGGCGCCGCATATCAGGGTCGAGGCGCTTTCCGTCAGCAGCATCGGCCAAGCGCGCCGGGCTTACCTGGAAACCGATTTGAAACAAAAGCTGGGCCGCTACCACGACGATCCGGACTCGGCGTTCTGGGGCTGGAACGATATCTGGCTGCATCCGGATTTCAGAGACTGGTCGATCGAAAATGAAATTACGGCTATCGATTGCCCGCTGTTGGCATTGCAGGGGCGCAATGACGAGTACGGCACGCTCGAGCAGATTCACGGCATCGCCCGGCGGCTCGAGCAAGCCGAGATCGTCGAACTGCCGGATTGCGGACATTCGCCGCATCGGGATCAGCCGCAACGATTGATCGAGGTAACCACCCGTTTCATGCAGGCAAACGCAGAAGAATCAGGTATTTATGCGCATTATTAATTATAATGCTGCATTAAATAGCAGAATGGAATTATAGTGTGGAACACCGATCCGCCACCGGGTCGAACTATAACAATGAAAACTCGGATAACTGGAATTCGATTTTCAAATAAAGGCAATACAGGTGCTGCTAGCGATTCGATGGTGTGTGCCATCGATTACCAAAACAACTCCAGAGGAGAGCGATGATGTTAATAAAAATTTTTCGAACAGCCATAATTGCGAGCGCAATAGCCGTAACCGGCGCTGCCCAGGCTGACAGCGTCAAGATCGGTTTCGTGACGACGCTGACGACCCCGGCTGCCGTTATCGGCGAAGACATGAAAAACTCGGTCGAGCTGGCGATGGAGCACATCGGCGGCAAGATGGGTAATCTCGAGGTCGAATTGATCATGGAAGATGATGGCTTCAAACCCGATGTCGGCAAGCAAAAAACCGATAAGCTGGTCAAGCAGGACGACGTCGATTTCGTGGCCGGTTATATCTGGTCGCATGTACTGTTGGCATCGGCTAAATCCGTGCTCGATGCCGACAAGTTCCTGATCAGCGCCAATGCCGGACCGTCGCAGATCGCGGGCAAGCGTTGCCACGCGAACTTCTTTTCGTCTTCCTGGCAGAACGATCAAACCCCGATGGCGATGGGCGAGCACCTGAACCAGAAGGGCGTCAAATCGATTTACGTCATGGCGCCGAACTATGCCGCCGGCAAGGATATGGTGCGCGGCGTCGAGTCCACCTTCAAGGGCAAGGTCAGCGGCAAGGACATGACCAAGTGGGGTGCCGACGCGCAGCTCGACTTTTCAGCCGAACTGGCCAAGGCCAAGTCTTCGGGCGCCGAAGCCATATTCGTATTCTACCCGGGCAAGGCCGGCGGCGCTTTCATCAAGCAATACCAGCAGGCCGGCCTGCAGGGCAAGATGGATCTCTATTCGGTGTTTACCGTCGATTCGATTGCCTTACCGAAACTGCAAAAGGCCGGGCTTTCCGGGGTACTGGGTTCGAAGAATACCCAGCAATGGTCGCCCGATATCCTGAATGCCGCCAACCAGCGCTTCGTCGGCGATTATCTGAAAAAGCACGGCAAGTATCCGTCCTTCTACGGCGCGCAATCCTACGACGCGATCATGCTGATCAAGAGCGCGGTCGAGAAGGTCGGCGGCAACCTGAACGACAAGAATGCGGTGCGCGCGGCGCTGAAGGCAGCCGATTTCGATTCGGTGCGCGGCAACTACAGCTACGGCAACAATCATATGCCGATTCAGAACTTTTACCTGCGCGAAGTCGTCGAGGACTCTCAGGGCCGCTGGACCACGAAGATCGTGTCTACGGTGCTGACCAACCACCAGGACTCCTACGCCAGTCAGTGCAATATGTAATCTAAGCGGGGGCGCCCGGATTCCGCGGAAAGCGGGCGCCTCGTTTCTTCGATATGCTTGTCTAGGCTGTTTGCATGGACTGGAACCTCTTGATAACACAATTGCTGAACGGCTTGCAGCTCGGGCTGCTGTTGTTCCTGCTTGCCTCCGGTCTGACGCTGATTTTCGGCATCATGGACTTCATCAACCTGTCGCACGGTTCGTTTTACATGATCGGCGCCTATTTCTGCGGCACCGTGGTGGCCTATAGCGGGTCTTTTATTGCCGGGATTGTGTTTGGCTTGATCGGCATGTTCGCCATCGGCGCGCTGGTGGAATGGTTCATCGCGCGCAAGCTTTACCGCTCGGATCACCTCGATCACGTGCTCGTCACCTTCGGCCTTATCCTGATCTTCGATACGCTGGTACACCTGATCTGGGGTGCCGCCGGCATGGCGATCCCGCTGCCGGATGTGCTCAACGGGCAATTGACCCTAGGCAGTCTGGTGTTTCCGATCTATCGCCTGTTGATCATTATCGCCGGGCTGGCGGTAGCGGCCATCCTGTTTTTCCTGGTGACCAAAACCCGGCTTGGCATGTTGATTCGTGCCGGCGCCTCGAATCGAACCATGGTCGAGGCGCTCGGCATTAATATCAATCGCCTGTTTCTGGTGGTATTCGCGCTCGGTGCGGCGATGGCGGGGCTCGCCGGCATGCTGATCGCGCCGATTACCGAGGCCAGTATCGGCATGGGTAACGACATTATCATCGTCGCCTTCGTGGTCGTCATCGTCGGCGGCATCGGCTCGGTTAAAGGTGCTTTTTATGCCGCGCTGATCCTTGGTTTGATCGATACCATGAGCCGCTCCTACCTCGACGCCCTGTTAAAGCTCGCGATGCCGGTCACCTATGCCGAAACCGCGGCGCCGGCGCTGTCGGCAATGTTGATTTACATATTGATGGCCGCGGTGCTCGCGTTTCGCCCGCAGGGTTTGTTCCCGCCCGCCGGGGTGAAACAATGATGCGCCTGCCGCAATCGATATCCGGTCGGGTATATGCCGTCATCCTGCTGGTTCTGGCGCCGGCGCCGTTTTTTTTCGAGTGGATCGGCCAGCCGTTTTATCTCGATCTGCTGAGCCGCGCGTTAATCCTCGCGATCGCGGTCGTCAGCCTCAACTTGATTCTCGGCTTCGGCGGTATGATCAGCCTCGGCCACGCCGCCTATATCGGCATCGGCGCCTATAGCGTCGGCATTCCGGCCTATTACGATTTTTACAACGGCTGGCTGCATCTGGCGCTGGCGCTGTCGGTCAGTGCCACCTTCGCGCTGATAACCGGGGCCATCAGCCTGCGCACCAAGGGCGTTTATTTCATCATGATTACGATGGCCTTCAGCCAGATGGTTTATTTCACCTTCCTAAGCCTCGAGGAATACGGTGCCGATGACGGTTTGGTGATTTATGCGCGCAGCGAATTCCCGGCTTGGATGACGATGGACGGCGCCACCAGCCTTTACTACTGGGTGTTCGCGCTGCTGTGCTTGAGCCTGTTTTTGATTTACCGGCTGGTGTATTCGCGCTTCGGCCGAGTCATCGTCGGCTCCAAATTCAATGAGCAGCGCATGCAGGCGCTCGGTTTCAACACCTACCGTTACCGCCTAGCCTGTTACGTCATATCGGCCATGATCTGCAGCCTGGCCGGCATGCTGCTCGGCAATTTCACCGGCTTCATCAGCCCCGACATGATCGGCTGGGCGCGCTCCGGCGAATTGATCTTCATGGTGATTATCGGCGGCGCCGGCACGTTTTTCGGACCCCTGGTGGGAACCATCGCGTTTGTCGTGCTGGAGGAATTCCTGTCGCTGATCACGGTTTACTGGCATCTGATTTTCGGTCTCATGCTGGTCGCGTTGGTGCTTTACGGCAAGGGCGGTATCCACGGCTGGTTGAGCCGGCTGGATCGTAAGCGAGCCGATCATGACTGATCCCTTGCTGAAAATTCGCGATCTGAACAAGCACTTCGGCGGCATCGTCGCCAACGAAAACGTCAACCTGGAAGTCGAGCCGGGTTTGATCCACGCTATCATCGGGCCCAACGGCGCCGGTAAAACAACCTTGATCGCGCAATTGTCGGGCCAGATAAAACCCGATAGCGGCGAGATCGAGTTCGGCGGTCACTCGATTATCGGTTACAGCGTGGCGCGCCGCGCGCGCGAAGGATTGGCGCGCTCCTTCCAGATTACCAGCGTGGTGATGCCGATGACGCTGTTGCAAAACGTCATGCTCGCGGTGCAGGGCGGCAGCGGGCACTCATTCCACTTTTGGACGCCGGTCAGCGACGCCGCCGAGATGAAAGCCGCCGCCATGGCGAGCCTGGCCGAAGTCGGCCTCGAAGATCGCGCCGAGCGGATTGCCGCCAACGTTTCGCATGGCGAACAACGCCAGCTCGAAGTGGCGATGGCGCTGGCGATGAAACCGCGCCTGCTGCTGCTGGATGAACCCATGGCGGGCATGGGCAAGGAAGAAGGGGCGATGATGGTCGATATCCTAAACCGTTTGCGGGGCGATATGACGATCTTGCTGGTGGAGCATGACATGGATGCGGTGTTCAGCCTGGCGGATCGATTGTCGGTGCTGGTCAACGGCCACATTATCGCCACCGATACGGTGGAAAATATTCGTGGCAACCACGAGGTACAAAAGGCGTACCTGGGCGATGGTCATGCTTGAACTGAACCAGGTCGAAACTTTTTACGGCTCGATTCAGGCACTGTTCGGTATGAGCCTGAATTGCGAGCAGGGACAGGTGACGACCCTGATCGGTCGCAACGGCATGGGTAAAACCACCACCGTGGGTTCGATAATCGGTACGCTGGCGAGCCGCAGCGGGGAAATCCGGTTCGAAGGCGAAATCGTCAACGGCAAGCCCGCCTACGAGGTGGCGCAACTAGGTATCGGCCTGGTACCGGAGGGGCGCCAGATATTTCCGAACTTGAGCGTACGCGAAAACCTGATCGCCACGGCTGCAAATTACGCCGGCGGCAGCGACCCCTGGACCCTCGACAAGGTGCTCGACTTTTTCCCGCGGCTCGCCGAGCGCCTCGACAACCAGGGCAGCCAGCTCTCCGGCGGCGAACAGCAGATGCTGGCGATTGGACGGGCATTGATGCTGAACCCGCGCCTGCTGATACTGGACGAGGCGACCGAAGGACTGGCGCCGCTGATTCGTCAGGAGATTTGGCGCCGGCTGGAACAGTTGAAGCAGTCCGGGCTGACGATTTTACTGATCGATAAAAATATCGACGAGTTGGCGCATATCGCGGATCGGCATTTCATCATCGAAAAGGGGCGGGTGGTATGGCAGGGCGATTCCGATCTGCTGATCGGGGACGCCGCTTTGAAAGCCCGTTACCTCGGCATTTGATCGAAGGATCCGATTGTCGGCGTGCCAGTGGCTATGCCGAAGCGATGGCACGACCGGTCGAAAAAGCCTCGGGATAGCGGCTATGACGATGAAGCTTACGCAGAGAAAAACGCTTGGTTGGGTTAAATCGCGTGGAGATTATCGGTGCGGGCCCCGCCGGGTTGTGCGCCGCCATTTTGCTGAAAAACCTATCGCCGCGCATCGACGTGTGCGTCACGGAACAGAATCCGGCGCAGGCTACCTTCGGCTTCGGTGTGGTGTTTTCCGACCAGGCGCTCGATTTTTTACAAGCCGACGATCCCGAGACCCACGCGTTGATTACGCCGCAGATGGAACGCTGGCGCGATTTAAGGATTTCGCTAGATGGCAAAACAATCACCCTCGACGGCATAGGCTTTGCCGCGATCGGCCGCGCGTGCCTGCTCGAACTGCTGCAGTCATGCGCAAGCGAGATCGGGGTCGAGATGCGTTTTTTTCAACGATTGGAGTCGCTGCAAGGCATCGAGCAGGCAGCCGATTTGATTGTCGGCGCCGACGGTTTGAATTCGCTGGTCCGCCGCTGCCACGAGGCATCGTTTTTGCCGACACTTGAACCCTTCGGCAATTATTTTGCATGGTTCGGCTCGCCGCGAGCATTCGATAAGCTAACGCAGACTTTTATCCGCGGCCCGCATGGTGAGCTCAATGCCCACCATTATCGATACGCGCCGGGCATGAGTACCTTCATCGTCGAATGCGATGCCGCTGGCTTCGAGGCATATGATTTTGCCGAGATGGATGAAAAACACAGCGCGGAAAAATGCCCCGAACTGTTCGCCGATACGCTCGGCGGCGCGCCGCTATTGACCAACAAAAGCGAGTGGCGCCGGTTTCCCAGACTGTGGTGCGGCGGCTGGATTTGCGACAATCGGGTTTTACTGGGGGACGCCGCGCACAGCGCGCACTACTCGATCGGCTCCGGCACGCGCCTGGTGTTCGAAGATGCGATCGCACTGGTCAATGCGCTCGCCCGCGAAAACGAATTGCCCACGGCGCTGGCGCTGTACCAGCAACAACGCATGCCGGTGGCGCGCAAGCTCCTCGATGCCGCCAACGCCTCGGCGCGATGGTACCAGGGATTTCGTGAGAAAATGACGCTACCGCTGCCGGCATTCGCCTTCAGCTACCTGACCCGGTCCGGCCGACTCGATCTCGAACGCATGCGCCAGCTGTCGCCCGAGTTCATGCGCGATTACGACGAGTTTCGGCGGCGCGAATAAAGCATGTCGAAGTGTTCAGCGAGCATCTTAGATATAAAAATGTTACCGGTGAATGAAACTAACCCTTCGCCATCCTTTATGCCGATCCGGATCAGGGGTTCATTCTCAACGGCGGCCGGGTGTAATTTAAATGCCGTATCCCATGCCCCTGATTTTTCATCTCTGGGGTATAGCGGTATCACTTGCAATTCAGCAAGCTTAACGCGACTCATCGATGCATTAAGATGGACAGTTCCACTCTAACAAAAACAAATGATTCACCACAATTATTTTACTTGAATAGTCAAATACTTACAGAACCAAAAAGGCTCAAAAAAATTAAAAAGGCGCACCCTCTAATATATACTTGAGGGCCGAAGGCCTTGTAAATGAGCTTTATGAGGACTGAGCAATTGAGTAGGGAGATATTGGATCTAGAATCTCAAAGGAGACTGTTCAGAATTTTGTGTCAACGTAAAAACACTCGATCCATCAGATCACAGATCGAGTGCAGCATCAAGCCGGCCTTCAAAGAAGATGGCCAACTGCGATAGGGTCAGATTCCAA
>Ga0126332_10000077_pt1 | contig 41285 bp, 32 predicted proteins | sample InaspJWI42metaG_FD_94482 | JGI IMG/M metagenome (GOLD analysis project Ga0126332, IMG submission 94482) | Marine gutless worms symbiont microbial communities from Oahu, Hawaii - Inanidrilus sp. 2 OAHU.JWI-42 metaG | ecosystem: Host-associated > Annelida > Digestive system > Unclassified...
CAATGCCGAAGAAAAATATCCCGGAACAGATTTGCGACTGGTCTACGAACTCGGGGGATATACATCCCCCAATTAAGCCAAAGGTGTCAGTTATTCTTCCCAGAGGTAAGGTGTCCTGAATCTCGATCGTGTTCCGGCTGACCTGCTCCGATGCGGGTTTCCCAGTGGATTTTGGAGGCTCAATATCCATCTGGCGCGCGTAGGTGATAAAGACCGAGGATACCATAAAGAAGATAACCAGCTGAAATACGACATCAACCAGTGGCGTTAACTCCGGGCGAAAATCCTCCTCTTGCGGTCTGTTAAATCGCATCGTTTGTCTCCTTTATTCCAGGCGCAAGATTTTTTTCCGGTAGGGTGGCCAACAGCGCAGTGGCGATCTCCTCAATTTCGTATACAAGCCGATCTATGCGCCCCCTGATGAAATGATAGGCGGCCAGGGAGGGAATGGCCACGATTAATCCCGCTGCGGTGGTGGTCAACGCTTCAGCAATACCGCTGGCCATCAGATTTGGATTGCCGGTTCCACTCTGGGCAATATTTTCAAACGCCTTGATCATCCCGGTAACGGTTCCCAGCAATCCAAGCATTGGAGTAATGGCACCAACAGCTCCTAACAGACGTAGATGGGAAGTCAGCAGCGAAACCTCATGCTGGCCGGCAGCTTCAATGGCTCTTTCTGTCTCCAGTAATCCAAGATCGATCCGGCGAAAACCGGCTTCGAGTATTCGGGCTAGAGAGGAATCAGACTGCTGACAGAGCGGTAAGACGGTATGAATCTCTCTGCGCTGCCAGCACTCTTGGAGGTCTTTAAGAAAGCGGGGAGGAATAATTTTAGGTCGTTTAAGCGCAAAGATTCTCTCGAGGATAATGGCCAAACTGAGTAAAGAACAAAGCGAAATTGGATACATCAGTATGCCGCCCTTCTTAAACCAATCCCAGACCTGGAGGTAAGATGCAGTGGGTTCATTTTGCGACAGTGCAAAAGCACCGATCGCACAGAATGAAAAAAAAACAACGATGGTGACAAAAACAAGTGGTTTCATTTGCCCGGCCCTTTAGCTCGCATTAACATTTCGCGTGAGATGGTCATACGATGATCTTCTCGTGCATCAGCGAATAACATATAACGCTTAATCGGTTTTTGACTCAATTAGGGTTTTAGAATTCTCCGATTCTCGCGCTCTGGTGAGAATGATATAGTGTGCTCCGGTCAGCCCTCCTTTTGCTTTTTGTTCTTTTAAGCTTCTGGCTAACCGTTTGAGGTAGGGTTTAGCAGGTTCAACGATGCTTCGGGCTTCAGCTACTATCGGTTCCTGGCTGGCAATTACCATAAGCAACTCCTCCCCAAAGGGGGCCTCGACAATAAATTCATACCCACTTTTAGATTTGCCGATGATGAAGGGTCTCCCCCCCTCCACAAAATTACTTTCCAGCGGATTTGGCAGGAGGTGGACGACTTTTCCGTCTACCTGGTAGTAATCTACCTGTAGGTAGGCATCTGTCTCCGGCAGGATGTATACCATCAGTGCCTCTCCTTCAAGGTAGACGGCATTTATTCCCTTATCCGGCCAGACGCCTAACTGAAAATCTCCTCGCCGCGGAAATAATTGTTTCATGAGCGCAACGGCGCTTTGAACGATATCCAAGCTCTCCCCTTCCGGTGGCTGGAGTGCCAACTTCTTTGGGAGCTGTTCCTTGACGATTTCCAGCGCTGCAGTATTTAATTTACGATTTGTTTTGCTCTCTTTGATTCGCAGATGTACGGTGACTGTTTTCGAATTGTCCCAAATCTGCCCTTCTAATTCGATATGAGGGATCTTCGATATATCGGCCGGAGAAAGTAGCTCCACACGCTCCAGTTTCTCGATTGCGGTTCGTACCAGACCGCTGAGATATTTTGACCCTTCACTTTCTAGTCCCTTATCCCCGTAAGTCAAGCTTTTGGCCAGAACGCGGACTTTCTGCCCCGCATACTTTTCCAAACTAGGTCGAATCAATCGGTTGACTTGTTCGGCAATATTTCCTGTCAATGACGTGGGCGTTGGCGGTGTCTTCGGAAGAATGCGGGTTTTGGAAGACCAGGCAGAGGGCTCCAGGGAGGATAATGTCGTTTTGGTCTCTCTTTGGGAAACAGTCCTTGAGTTTAGATAAGCCGTTTTTTCCAGGGTTCCGGCCCTGACGCTGCCACTGATGGCTTATCTGACTAAACCTTTTGTCTTGATCACCGTTTCAAATGCGCCGGTTTTGGAGTGCAAAGAAGGTATGCTGACCTGAAAAGGTGTTCTCGGGATTTTCGGAAGTGCCGGCTGTCTTTCTGAAAGAAAAGCAAGTTGTACCTCTGCAGGGTCCGCCCGTTCTATCGGCCATGCTTTCGCCCTCTTATCTGATTCCTCAAACTCTATAATTCGCACCTGAGCAGAGAATGTTTCCAGAATCGGCGCTGTCGGCTTGGGGCCGACAATCTTTGAAGGCAGTGCGGCTTTGACTTGCTGGGTGGTAACTAATCTGGAGTTGACCGGCATCTTGCGCATCGGCACGAGGTGTTCGGCGTTACTTTTTTGGTTCCCGGCCATCACTGTCCTCACGCTTAATGTCTCAGATTTGATACCCGGTGTCAGCTCCAGGACAGGCATATGCAAAGGGCTAGGCTTGCGAGACCGCTTGTGGGCAAGGGGAACGCTCGGGATTCGGTCTTCAAAAGCCATCGATATCGCGGGAGACATGGGGCGGCTTTGTGTGACCAGAGACGCAGAGCTTTCCGGTCTGAACGCATGGCGCACTTCTTTAGCCAGGGGCTTTGAGATAACCTTCCGGCTTTTTACGTCGAGCCTAGGCTTCCGAGCCCGCTTGCGGGCAAGGGGAACGCTCGGGGTTCGGTCTTCAAAAGCCATCGATATCGCGGGCGACATGGGGCGGCTTTCTGTGACCAGAGACGCAGAGCTTTCCGGTCTGACCGTATGGCGCACTTCTTTAACCAGGGGCTTTGAGATAACCTTCCGGCTTTTTACGTCGAGCCTGGGCTTCCGAGCCCGCTTGCGGGCAAGGGGAACGCGCGGGGTTCGGTCTTCAAATGCCATCGATATCGCGGGAGACATGGGGCGGCTTTGTGTGACCAGAGACGCAGAGCTTTCCGGTCTGACCGTATGGCGCACTTCTTTAGCCAGGGGCTTTGAGATAACCTTCCGGCTTTTTACGTCGAGCCTAGGTTTCCAAGCCCGCTTGCGGGCAAGGGGAACGCTCGGGGTTCGGTCTTCAAAAGCCATCGATATCGCGGGAGACATGGGGCGGCTTTGTGTGACCAGAGACGCAGAGCTTTCCGGTCTGACCGTATGGAGCACTTCTTTAGCCAGGGGCTTTGAGATAACCTTCTGGCTTTTTACTTTGATCCCCGGCTCTTCTTCAGGCTTTTTTTTGTAGAAGTGAATTAAAAATACCGCGAAAACAACGTGTAAAATAACCGCCAGTAGGATGAATTTGCCCAGCCGCGGTCTTCGTTGCGGGAGTAAATCATTTCCCTGATTTTTTTTGGAGCTTCTCATATTGTTCATAGGCCTCGAGGGCTTTCTGCGGCATCTCTTTTGCGGTGTAGACGGTACCCAGATTGTAGTAGGCTTCGGCAAATCCCGGGTTCAGCTTTATCGCCTCTTGAAGTTGAGCGTCGGCTTTGTCATAGACTCCTTGTTTGTAATAGATGACACCCAGGCTATTTAAAATTTTCCAACTTCGGGGTTTAAGCTGCAAGGCGGTCATATACGCTGAGAGCGCCTGGGAATACTGTTCTTGCTTTTCATAAATCCTTCCCAGCCGGTTGTATGCCTCAACGTATTCCGGTTGGATGCGGGTTGCGGTTTGATAGGCCGACAGCGCCTTTTTGGAGAGCCCTTTCGCCTCATAGGTCACTCCCAGATTGTAATGCGCCTTCGCATACTCCGGATTGCTCTCTATCGCCGCTGTGTATGCAGTGATTGCCTGGTCGTATTGTTTTTGTCTTTCAAAAATAACACCCAGGTTGTTGTGGGCTTCAACATGGCCCGGTTTGATCCGGACAACTTCCTTATAGTTCGTCAGCGCCTGATCATACTGGCCTTGCAGATCATGTAATACCCCCAGGGCAAAATAGCCCTGGGCGAAGTCCGGTTTGGTCTTGACGGCGTTTTTGAAGGCCGCGATGGCTTTATTATGAAATCCCAGATCTTTGTAAAGTATGCCCAGGTTGTTGTAGGCATCGGTAAAGTCCGGCTTGACTTCCACGGCTTTCTGGTAGTTCGCTATAGCTTGATCGGAAAGTTTTTGAAAATCGTAAATCACACCGAGGTTGTAGTAAGCCTCTGCAAAGGCCGGATCGAGTTTCAGGGTCTTTTGGTATTGGGCGATCGCCTGCTCATATGATTTGCGGCTTTGATGCAGCGTGCCGAGATTATAGTGCAACTCAGGACGGTCCGCGCCTGTTTTGGCGGCGGCTTGAAACTGCGCCAGGGCCTGATCAGGCAATCCCTTCTCTTTGAGGGCGATTCCGAAATTGATCCTTGCTTCCACCAGATCCGGTTTTATGGCTAACGCTTTCTGATAAACCAGCGCAGCCTCGTCATATAAGCCTTGCTTGTAATATACAATTCCCAGTCGCGTGAGCGCAGGGACATGCTGGGAATCGAGCTGGACGGTTTTCTGATATTCGGCGGCGGCTTGACCAAGATTACCCTGGCGGTCATAGATAAGACCGAGCTGGAAATGATCCTCGACGGAGTTCGGATTTAGCGCAATGACCTTTTGATGCGCTTCTATCGCTTCTGCCAGCAAATTCATTGTCTTATAGGCGATCCCCAAGGCACTGTAGGCTTGCTGGAAATCGCCCTGCAAGGCAATGGCCTTCTGAAAGACCGCTATTGCCTCGTCCGCCATGCCGGAATTGTAATAGGCGATCCCTAGGTTATAGTTATTCTCTGCTGAATTTATTCCCAGTTTGATAGCCTGGTTGTAATGCTCAATGGCCTGGTCGTACAGCTGCTTCTCACTGAACAGGTATCCGAGCACACTATGGGCTTCGGTAAGCTGGGGCGACAATTTTAGCGCCTGCTGCAGGGCACCAATGGCCTCGTTCAGCATGCCGTTCTCCATGTAACTCAGCCCCAAATTGTAATGATTTTCAGCAATCAGCGGGTCGAAGTCAACCGCCTGCTTCAGGGCTTCGATGGCTTCATCGTATCGCTGGAGATGATAAAGGACCAATCCTAACATGCCGTGTACGCTCTTAATATTGGGATTGAGCTTCAATGCCTTCTGAAATTCCCTGGCAGATGCCTCGTAATTGCCCACTTTGAAATAGTTTACACCTAGGTTGATGTGCAGATCAGCCTCTTCAGGTCTTTCCGCTGCCATTGACGGCATCAGCAGAAGTAAGCTGGAGATAATTCCCATCAGGAACAATTTTTTCATATTTAACCCCTTCTCATGTTTTTGTATCTACTTAACACCTTTTGGCCCAGGGTAAAATTCGATTTTGCATGATCCTTGACAGGCAGGGCCGTTTTTGATAAACGGATCAAAATTATAATAAAAATAAAAAAAGACTCTTCCCATGGCTTCGATTGACGAGCAGATTCTCAAAGCGACTAAAGAAATTGTGGTAAAGTTCATCGAAAGCGGCAGACTTTCTCCAACCGGTTTCAACGAAACCTTCAAAAGTATATACCGCACGGTTGAAGAAACCGTAAAAGGTTCAAAGAAGCTCCCGCCGGAAGGCAGCGATCAGGATTCATAAATTTCAAGTTAACGGCATCAAAAATCAATCCCAACGGGTAATCGCAAACCGCAACCAACAATCTGTAACCCGCAACCCGTTCCACCAATCTCAGTGCACTTCCGCCCAGTTCTTACCCCAGGCGATATTGACTTTCAAGGCGACTTTGAGCTCCCAGACCTCTTCCATGGTGGCCCGTATCAGTTCCTTTGCGGTTTCCAGTTCCTCCGGCGGCACCTCAAATACCAGTTCATCGTGCACCGAGATCAGCATGGCCGTCTGCAGCTTTTTTTGCCTTAAAGCTTCGTCCACCCGGATCATCGCGATCTTGATCAGGTCGGCCGCCGTCCCCTGTATCGGCGTGTTGATGGCGGTGCGTTCAGCGAATTGCCGGACGTTGTGGTTGGCGCTGCCGATATCCGGCAGCAGACGGATCCGACCCAGCAGGGTGCTGGTGCGCATCGACGCTTTCGCCTCCTTGATGGTGCGATCCATAAAGCGCCGCACCCCCTGATATCGGGCAAAGTAATTGTCTATATACACTTTGGCCATTTTCTGGCTGATTTCAAGCTGTTTGGAAAGACCAAACGGGCTCATGCCGTATATGATTCCAAAATTAATCGCTTTGGCCTGACGCCTGAGCTCGGGGGCGATTGAATCAGGTGGAACCTGAAAGACCTCGGCGGCGGTGCGGGTGTGGATGTCCTCATTATTTTTAAATGCCTGAATCAGGATTTCGTCATCGGAATAATGGGCCAGAATTCGAAGCTCCACCTGCGAGTAATCGGCCGAAAGCAGATACCACTCTTGCCTGGGGACAAATGCGCGCCGAATTTCGCGCCCCTCCTCCGTGCGAATCGGAATGTTCTGAAGGTTCGGATCGGAGCTGCTCAACCGACCCGTTGCGGCCACGGTCTGATTATACGAGGTATGAATCCGGCCGGTTTCGGGATTAATAAGATCCATCAGGGCGTCTGAATAAGTGGATTTTAGTTTTGCCAGCGTCCGGTGTTCGAGCACGAGTGCCGGCAGCGCATGCTCCCTGGCAAGCACGGTTAGAACGTCCACATCGGTGGAATAACCGGTCTTCTTTCTGGTCTTTTTCTGTACCGGCAATTTTAATTTTTCAAACAGGATGCGGCCCAGCTGCTGGGAAGATTTAATGTTAAACTTCTCGCCGGCGACATCATAGATAGCTGTTTCAAGCCCTTTGAGCCGGCTTTCAAAAGACCGGGACAGATAACGCAGCATACTCTTATCAACAGCAACCCCTTTTTTTTCCATCCGCATAAGGACCGGCATCAGCGGCATTTCGACCGTATGCATCAGCTGCGTCAAACCGATTTCCTCCAGCTCACGCTGCAGGACGTTTTTGGCCATCAGGGTTATGTCGGCATCCTCACAGGCATACGGCACTGCATCTTCCAGCGGAACCTGGTCAAAACGCCTGGCGGCCTTGCCTTTACCGGCCACTTCGGCATAAGTAATCGTTTTGTGATTGAGAAAATCAAGCGCAATCTGATCCAGGTTATGGGCTCGTTTGGAAGGATTGATCAGATAGGAGGCCAGCATGGTATCAAACACCACGCCGCTGAGCGCGATTCCGTAGTGACTCAGGACAATCCAGTCGTATTTGATATTCTGACCGACTTTTTTAATTTCCGGATTTTCAAGTATCGGTTTTAGCGCTTCGAGCACCTCGGCCAACTCCAGTTGAGCGGGTACCCCTAAATAATTGTGGGCACAAGGGATATAAAAGGCTTCGTCGGGCTTTACGGCAAAAGAAAGCCCCACCAAGCTCGCCTGCATCGGATTTTCAGACGTCGTCTCCGTGTCCAGCGCAAAGGTACCGGCCTTTTCAAGTTGCGCCATCAAAGCCTGAAGGGCGCTGCGGTTTTGAACCGCCTGATAATTTTTTTCCCGAACCTGCCGGGTTTGGCCGAAAGCCTGCTGCAGCTGCCTGAATTCCAGTTCTTTGAACAATTGCATCAGTTTTTGACTATCCGGCTCCTGCAGCCGATACGTTTCCGGTTCAAAGGCAAGCGGTACCCGGACATCGATGGTCACAAGATCGCGACTCAAAAACGCCTGGTCTTTGTATTCGATCAGATTTTCCTTTTGCTTTTTCTTGGTAATGGATTCCACCTGGGCGTATAATTGCTCCATATCTTCGAAATCCCTGATCAACGCCAGGGCGGTCTTGGGTCCGATTCCGGGAACCCCGGGTATGTTGTCGGCATTATCTCCGCTGAGCCCCATGACATCAATCATCTGACGGGGCTCAAGCCCGAATTTTTCCTGGACCTTGGCCAGGTCGATGATATCATCTTTCATCGGATCCCAGATGGTGGTGCTTTCCGTAACCAGCTGAACAAAATCTTTATCACCGGTCACCAACACAACCGAGAATCCAGCCGATTCAGCCATTCGAGCCAGCGTGCCGATCAGATCATCGGCCTCAAAACCCTGCTTTTCGATAAGCGGAAGATTAAACCCCCGGGTGACTTCCTTGATAAGGGGAATCTGCAGCGCCAGGTCTTCGGGCATCGGAGGACGATTGGCCTTGTATTGCGGATAGCGCTCGTGTCTGAAGGTCGGGCCTTTTGCATCAAAAATCATGGCGATGTGCTCCGGCGAGCGGTCTTCGATCAGTTTCATCAACATCCGTGTAAACCCGAACACGGCATTGGTCGGCATCCCCTTCGAATTGGCGAGGCTGCGTATGGCGTGGTATGCCCTGAAAACATAGGCACTGCCGTCTATCAAATACAGCATTTTTTTCCTATTCATTTTAAAATCCTGACCTGCCGAGTCTGTCGCCGGCTTGCGTCGAGCGATACTAAAACTTCCTGCAAACCGCTCATTTTGTGCATGCAAATCAGATGAAGGCGCCTGTTGCAGTTGACATATCCGGTTGTCTGAACTAATAGGGCGCTCAACCGCAGCATATAAACCATATCGAACCCATAGCACTAATGGCATCAAACAACAAGAAGGAGCGACAGATGAAACCCGGCAAATTACTGACAGATGACAGCGATATCAAAGCGGTATTGGAACAATCCAAAACAATTGCGGTATTAGGGCTCAGCCCCAAACCGGAAAGAGATTCTCACAGGGTGGCCAACTATCTTCAGCAGCAGGGATACAGAATCATCCCGATCCGTCCGGCCCAAAAGGAATTGTTGGGTGAAAAAGCATACGGCTCTCTTGACGATGTTCAGGCTCATGTTGATATTATAGACGTATTTCGGAACTCGGCCCAGGTTCTACCGCACGCCCATGAAGCCCTGCGATTGCGCCCCAGAGTTTTCTGGATGCAGCTGGGCGTCAAGAACCGGCAAGCGGCGGAACTATTGACGGCGGCCGGAATCAACGTGGTAATGAACCGGTGTATCAAAGCAGATCATGCCAGACTCTTCGGTTAGAAAATCCTACAGACACAGACGTCAGCGCCATTTGTCGAGCCCTTGCCACTGCTGCGGTGCTGCGGTCCCCTTCTGCTGGCGCTGCCGTTGTGGTTTCAGTATTTGTCAGGACTGTATGATGGAAAATCTCTGGGGGATGTCGTGTAACGGCATCACCTGGCAGTGTCCGGATTGCGGTGCATCAAACGGTTTCGGCAATCAATAGCCGGGAGCAAAGGATCCAGGACCTGATATTCCGGCTTTGATTTCACTCCGGAGCGGCGGCGATTACCTTTAGACATCGAATGGAATGATGGAATGGTGGAATAATGGAATATTGGGTAAAAAAACGGTCCGCCGCAGGCGGATTAACTTCTTATTTAGAAAATTGATCTAAAAAAGATCTCATCCTTATGAACCCACTATTCCAATCCAGCCTTCGTAGCCGAAGCTACTTCGGCGGAGTAGGCCATTCCAGTATTCCATCATTCCAAGACATTTGTCTACGGCATAGCCAGTTGACTCTGACCCCCGACGGCGGGAGATTTCTATGTTTGATTAACACTTTCTCTATTGAGGATCTTCTTCGGGTGCGATTTGATCCCACAACAGTTTGAGAATGTCCGGCAAACGCTGCGCATTAACCTGTTCATATCGGGCGATCGATTCCATCACCAATACATAGTATGCGTTTAAAACCGTATCAGAGGTGATAAAAACCGGTCGGTCGGAATTAAGGTAGGGTTCGAAGATCTGCCGATAGGTTAGCGGGGTGATGATGATTTTATCCAGCTGCAGCCGATCATCAATAACGGAAGGATCGGACCGGATTGGGTTTTCTTCCGCGTGGATCCCCAACTGCGTATCGATTTCAGCATCCATCTCCGGTGACAGCCCGGATGCGGTAGCGGCGAACAGGTTGCAAAGGGATAACAACAGCAGTGCCGGGAATATAACAATCCGCACGGCAAATCTCCTCCGGTGCCGGTTAACAGCTACCGGCGACAACTCTCCATTAAAAGTACTATTCGCAGATTGGATTCAATCGGCGGACAAACCTTGGAGCAATGCCCTGACATTAGCGCCCAGCACGGAATGGTTGTACCCGCCTTCCAGAACACCGAAGCAGCGCCGGGCGGCATTGCGCACCATGCATCCGATCTCGGTGTAATCCTCGGTGAGCAGCAATCCGCCCCAATCATCACGGTGATTGTCAAAGCCTGCAGAAATACCGATGATGTCTGCCGCACAGCCGTCCATCTCCCTGGCAATCTCATCTAAATAGGCCTGGCGATCATGAGCCTGCACATTGTAGACGCTAACATAGTTCTTTTCACTCAGAATATTTACCGTACCATCTCCGAAGTGAAGATCAATGTCTAGTATATAGGCGGTCTGGATGGCTCCTCGACGTTTCAGCGCGTCAACGGCAATGGCCATGTTGTTAAAATAGCAGAAACCCCAGGCGGAATCGGATGAAGCATGGTGGCCCGGCGGCCGAATCAGAGCAAAGGCCGGTTCGGTCAGGGCGATGTCAGCGGCTTGAATGGCGGCACCAGCGGCCAAGACAGCAAGGGCGTAAGGACCGCTGCGTTGAACGCGGGCCACATGCTCCCGTGTGTGGATGGCGGCGAGGGCTTTTTCGTCTGCCGGCCGGGCGGTCACAAATTCGGCGACATCATCCACCGCTGCCACAATCGCCTCCATCCGACCTGGGGCAGCAGCCGGATCGGTCGTGTATACCTGGAAAAAATCTTCATGGAAGATGGTTTTCATACCTCTAGAATATCTTCCAATTCTTTTAAACGTTTAATGTGAAAGTCGGCGCGCAGGGCCCTGTTCGCATATGCGACAAATGCTACCCCGGCCGCCCCGGCGGCATGTTCATCCAGTTCGGAGTCACCGATATAAATTGCCTGTTCGGGCTGTAATCCAAAGTGGGCGAGGATTTTGTGAAGTTGTTCAGGATGGGGCTTGGGGTGCATCACGTCAAAGGCTGTGACCACCAGATCGAAAGATTTTTCGAGATCATGGGCTTTTAAAACGCAATCCATCGTATCTGTTCGGTTGGTGGCAATGGCAGTCCGGTAACGGGGCCGCAAGCGGTTCAGCAACGGTCGCAGGTCCGGCTCGATAGCCATGTACTTCAAAAAAGGCACGTAGTTCATCCGCATGCGATAGGCCCGGACCTCTTCCAGCACCGCGGCATCATCAAACAAAAATGCCAAGGCCTCATCCACCGTATGCATATGGGTGTATGCGAACTGTGCCCGGGTCATGGCCGGCCTTTGAAACTGCTGCAGGAGGTGATTGTAATAGGCCTTGTTGGCTTCGGCCGTATCGAACATGACACCGTCGCAATCAAACACAACAATGCGGATATGATTCATATCCGCATGAATTCGATTTTTTACGGATTCATCAGATCTAGTTCGTACGTTTCGGTTCTGTGATCCTGCCATAAACCGGAATGCTTATCTTGGGCTTCAATTGACTGTCGGTTTCCAACTCGATCTTGTCGTAATAACGGCCCTTATCTTTTTTAAGATTTTCAATTGTAAGCACGTAGGTCAGCTTATCTGTGCTTTTTTCTTCCGCCAGCACATAGCGAATGTTTCTTCCACTCTGGGCCCTTGTTTTCACAATCCTGAAAGGATAATTTTTTTCCGGAACAATCGCCACCGTTCCTTTCACCGGTGTCCCCGCCAAACCGAACAATCGGACGTTTTTGGGTGTAATCGTGGCAAATTTCTTCACCGCGCCGCTGACCCTCAGCTGGATTTGGGGTTGCTTGGGATCATTGGTATATACTTTGATGGTCTTTTTGAGGCTATCCCCGCCCCAACCGTTTGTATCGACTTTGATGGCAATCTTTCCCTCCTCCCCGGGAGGAATCTGTCTCGAATACGAGACCGCCGTGCACCCTCAGCCGGTTCGGACTTTATTTATATGCAGCGTCGCAGTCCCTTTGTTTTGCACGACAAAATCATATCGAACCTGAACCCCGTCCACCACCGGTTCGAACTTATAATTTTTAACCGGTACCAGCGCCACCGCAAAGCTGTTCTTGATCTTGACGATCTCGATCCGCTGGTTCTGCACTGGCTCTGCGGTGGCATTTTTATAGTCGAGCGGTTTGGAGCTACCCAGGGCCGTAATCTTGATCCGCGTTTTGTCGATACCCCCGGATACCAACCACTGGCGCACTGCCATGGCCCGATCCCGGGAAAGCTTGATATCCTTGCGGTCATCACCCGTAGGATTGGTGTGACCTTCGATAATAACCCTCTGGAGTGGTTCGGCGCGCAGCTCTTCCAAAAGCTTGTTCAGGGAATTTTCAGATTCCTTATTCAGCATCGCCGAACCGCTTTTGAATGTGACGCCCTTGAGAACAACGCGATCGTTTGGTTCTTCGGCGCCGAATGCAGCGGTCACGGCAAGGCAGAACAAAATGCCGATGGTAAGAAAGAGACAATTCAGTTTCCTTATCCGCATAAACACTCTCCTTATCCGATACGCATTCGCAATTATGCATAAACCGGTCTTATTACCGGTCGTTTTTTAAGATATTCAAAGCCTTTTTTGGCCGACAGCAAAGAATCCTGGCCCAGAGGACCGGGCTTTAATTTCACCCCAGAAGGGTCGAGTTTACCTTTAGACGCCGAATGGCATGATGGAATGATGGAATGGTGGAATAATGGAATATTGGGAATCGAAAGCGGACGATGGTCTGATTTTATATTCTGAACCGTGCCATCCTTATTAAAAATTGATCCCATTCCGCTAAACCCAGTATTCCAACATTCCAGTATTCCATCATTCCGTGGCATATGTTCACGGCATAGCCGATTGTCTCTGACCTGGCCCAGAGGACCAGGTTTTCTGCGACAAAATAAACTGTTTGCCAATTTCTCCAACCCGATACCGATAAACTGCAACAGGTTATTGAATCGATTATATCAATATATTCCTTTGACTGGCAATTCCTAATACGGTGTTTATCACCCCCTGCCCGGCTTTTGCCTGAATCATCGCCTATTATTATCTAAAATACAACTGCTCGAACAAATTTTATTTCACAGCATGGAATATGGATCGACATCGACGGCAACCTTGACACCGCGCCGGTGAAACCGCGCTGGATTCTCGAACATCAGTGACCGTGTAAATTGATGCAGGGATCTGGCACCCGAACCTTTTAGAAGAATCTGCCAGCGATATTTACCGGCTATTCTGGTAAGCGCCGCCTCAATCGGGCCCAGAATGCCCACCGATTTGCGAAATACTTCATTGCGGTCCTGCAATCTGCGGCAGAGATCCCCGATGGCGTGAGCATGTTCGGCTGTCTGACCTTTGTCGCGACCGGATATTTTCAGCTGAATCAACCTCGAAAAGGGAGGATACTTCAAGGTCCGACGAAATACGATCTCCTCATCGTAGAACGTCTTGAAGTCCTGTCTTCTGGCCGCAACAATGCTGAAATGATCCGGATTATATGTTTGCAGAATCACTTTACCCGGCGCATCCCCGCGGCCGGCCCTTCCGGACACTTGGGCCAGGAGCTGAAAAGTTCGCTCACCGGCGCGAAAATCGGGAAAACTCAGCGATAAATCAGCACAGATAATCCCAACCAGGGTGATGTTGGGAAAATCATGCCCTTTGGCCACCATCTGGGTGCCGACCAGGATGTCGATGCGGTGGTGGCGAAGATCTTTCAAAATCTTGACAATCGATCCTTTGCGTCGGGTGGTATCCCGATCCATTCGGGCCACACGGGCCTCCGGGAAAATCTTGAGCAAGGCTGCTTCAATTTTCTCGGTACCCAATCCCAGATGTCTGATTTGAGCCGAGCCGCATTTGCTGCAGGTTGACGATCCGGCACGCGCAAAGCCGCAATAGTGACACTTGTATGCATTGGCCGCCTGATGCAGTGTCAGAGATATATCGCAGTTTTTACATTTTAGCGATTCCCCGCATTCGGCGCACACCGGAAAATTGGCAAATCCGCGCCGGTTCAGAAAAAGTAGAATCTGTTCACTGCGCTCCAGAGCAGCTTTCATCGCCTGCATCAGATCAGCGCTAATAAACCGTCTTATCCCGCGTTGGTCTCTGCTTTGACGAAGATCGACCACCGTAATCTCGGGCAACGGGCGCTTTTCCACACGCTTGTCCAAATTGACCTCGGTGAATTTGCCCTTGTAAGCGTTGTAGATTGACTGTATGGACGGTGTGGCCGAACCCAACACAGCAGCGCATTTTTCGATCTGGGCCCTAACAATTGCCAGATCTCTGGCATTGTATCGCAGGCTGCCCTCCTGCTTGTAAGAGGTATCATGCTCTTCGTCGACCACGATCAGCCCGATATCCTGAAACGGCGCAAAAATGGCTGATCTGGCACCGATCGCAATCGGCACTTCTTTGCGTTTGATACGCTGCCATTGGTCATAGCGCTCTCCCCGGGACAGCCCGCTGTGCAAAACAGCTACCCGTTCCCCGAAGCGGGCCCGAAAACGCCTTTCCATCTGGGAAATCAGGGCTATTTCAGGTATCAGGATAAGCACTGAATATCCGCGATCGATAACCGCAGCCGCAAGCTGCATGTAGACTTCGGTTTTACCGCTGCCTGTTACGCCGGCCAGAAGATAGGTGGCGAAACCGTGGCCCAGGGTTTTAATTACGCGGGATATGACATTTTTCTGGTCACCGGTAAGATTGGGGGGCGTGTCCGGATCGACGGTTTCGCCGAACGGATCACGATAGACCCTTTTGTTGTAGAATTTTACATATCCCGCACTCTCCAGGGACTTTACGGTGGGAGTGGTGGTTGGAACCCGCATATTCAGATTTTCTAAAGAGGTCTCCCCGCCGGAATTCAGATGATCTAAAATCTTTTGGCGCTGTTTCGTAAGCCCGTCTAACGGCAGATCCGCATCGACCGCTGCGACATACCGCTGGGTTTTTGGCCGTATCCGGCTGTTCTTCAACTCTCTTTTTATCGAAACCCAGCCCCGGCGCTGCAAGGATTGGATGAAGGTTGCGGGCACGTTCGGGTTGAGGGTCTGACCAAGGTCTTTCAAGCGGCGAGGTCTGTTTATCAGCAGGTTGAGCGCCGATTTTTCCAGCTTGGTGGCAGATTTACCTTCCAAGGCCCTCAAACCGACGGCGGTGATAGACACGGTTGCAAAGTCGTACACATTCAAACCACCGGGCAGAGCGCATTTTATGACCTCGCCGATGGGATGGATGTAATAGTCGGCGATCCACCGGAAAAATGCGATCATTGATTCCGGAAACAGGGGCGCATCATCGAGTATGTCCAATACCGGTTTGACTTCCAACTTCGGGTTAGGTGGACTCGCGTCGAGAACAAAACCGGTTAGCCTGCGCCGGGCGAAAGGAACCAGCACCCGCTTGCCGGTCGATACCAGCGACGCCAGATCTTCGGCTACGCTGTACGTGAAGGTGTTGTGAACCGGAAGCGCCACCGCCACTTCGATAGTTGCCGGGTTATCACTCATTATATATTTGCTAAAACCCTGAGAATATAGTATATTAGACACATCGATATTTATCTGTGAACCACACGCCTGGAAATAGTCACCGGCAAGGAGGTATATATGCATAAAATTTTGAAACAATCCATGGTTCTTTCATTAGCGGCTTTGCTCATCGTAATTCCATTCGCTGCCACAGCATTTGCACAGGTCGAGTTGGAAAAGAAAGAACCGAGCGCCGGTGCGATGACCTACGATCTGTTTATCATGCGCCCGGTAGGTGTTGCTGCGACCATTGCGGGTTCGGCTATTTTTGTCTTGTCCCTGCCGTTTGCCGCCATCGGCGGAACCGTGCCCCAAACGAGTGAGAAACTGGTGGTCAATCCGTTCAAATTCACCATTACCCGCCCGTTGGGCTACAACCGTTTCAATTTGGATTAGGTTGTCACCGCATCGGTTCGGCATCCTTGGATTTTCATTTGTGTTCTTGACATAAATTCTTTTTGCATATATGCCATGCCCCAACATTTGTCCGACGGCAGATGCTTGGGGCATATTTTTCCCATCCAAACCCCTGCCTTTTAGCGGACTACCTGATTTCACCCATTCATCCAAGGAGGCCGCCATGTCTATTCATATGGTACAACATCCACTGATCAAGCACAAACTGGGCTTTATGCGCGCGCATGACATAACGACCAAGGATTTCCGCGATCTTGCTTTCGAACTAGCCAATCTGCTGACCTATGAAGCCACGAAGGATCTGGAGACGGAAACAGAAACGATCCAGGGCTGGGCCGGGCCGGTGGAAGTTGAAAGAATCAAAGGCAAAAAGATCACCGTCGTACCGATTCTCAGGGCGGGTTTGGGGATGATGGACGGCGTTTTGAATTTGATACCTTCAACCAAGGTCAGTGTCGTGGGTCTCTATCGCAATGAGCAGACCCTTGAACCGGTCGAGTATTACGTCAAGTTGACCGGCAAGATCCAGGAGCGTATTGCGCTGATTGTCGATCCCATGCTCGCCACCGGTGGCACGCTTGTGGCAACCATAGATCTGTTGAAAGAATCCGGATGCAAGACGATTAAGGGCCTTTTTCTGGTTGCCGCACCTGAAGGGATCCGGCGTGTCGATAGCGCCCACCCCGACGTTGAAATCTACGTGGCGGCCATTGATGAAAAGCTAAATGATGTCGGTTACATCCTGCCGGGTCTCGGTGACGCCGGCGACAAAATCTTCGGAACGAAGTAGCCCCTGGAACCAACGCGGGATCATAAGCGTTTCAAAGCTTTCCACACCAAGGTTTACAATCCAATCATCATGACCTGGGCCGCGGTATTCGCCATCCTGCCGGCATTCGCAGGCAAACTGGGAGCATTGCTGCAGACCATTCCGGTGCCGGCAATGGGCGGCATCGTCGGCGTCGTCCTGAACCTGGTACTGCCGAACAAAAAGAAATAGATTCATTAATCAATCAGCACCTGGCCATCTGGGACCGACTTTTTGCCGGATAAAAAAAAGGGCTGCACATTATAGTGGTTGTCAAAATAATGTTCCATTGAAGGGGGGTGAGAAAAGTAACCCCCTGAAATTGCGAAAAGTGACCAGGGGATCACTTGACACTGCTTTACACAACACAATTTTTGGGGTGAAAATCAAAGGTGTTTTGAAAAAATGAAGCCGCGGAAAATTTGTGGCCAAGGTAATTCAAAAATTGTAGCGGCTAAAATTAATCAGTCGTCTGCTACATTGTAATTTTAACATTATTAGACAGCCTGGTCAGGTTGCGCTTTGGCCTGAATATCTGCAATTTTAGTTGGTTTGGTTTTTTACAAATAGATAGCAGTAAAATGCAATTCAGCCCTAAGAACTGGGATGGATGATATCATAGGTTTTTTTGTCTTTTAATTTTTGCCGATTCGTTGGAGGTATCAACGGTCTTGGGAAACCAATTTCTCTGTGGTGTCTCGACATTATCTCAGCTTTTAGACCGTTAAACCAGCCACTATATATTGTGCATGGCCTCAATGGCTTTGGTTCTGGAAAATCTGCCGAAATTAGAACGTCAAAAGGCTGAATACATCCTGCTCGAATGGATCTGTATCAATCCATAATCCTCTCTTTAAAGAGGCTACCGAAGTGTTTTACACTGGCAGTGTTGACACCTGCCAACTTGAGGCAATCCCAAAACGATGCCTGGATTGCTGATACCACGGGCCTTTGCAGATCCTCTTCGAGATCTTGGAGAATGCCAATAGTTTGAAGATTGGTGCAGCTGATGAAAACCAGGTCGGATTCCTGGTATTGCAGGCTCCTGACTAGGTTACACACTTCGTCCAGGGTTGTGTTGCCGATGTCGTGATCGTTGTTCAGCCCAAGGCCTTTTAAATCCACCACATCAAAACCATTGTCACTAAAAAATACCTCTGCCCTCTCGTTCACCTCATCGATGTAGGGAGTTGCTATGGCTATCCGTTTGGCATGTAAGCTACGGAGGGCGCGAAGTGAGGCTGTGGACGTGGTTGTCACTGGTATTCCCTTTGAATGCCGTTTCATCCGTTCCGCTATTGCCTCATCCCACTTGTAACCTTTGATGAAACTTGCACTCGTACCGCCGAATATGATGGCACTAAGCGGAGCAGCGGCCAATAACGCCGTGCACGCCTCAATCTCCCTGCTCTCTCCCAGAGATGTTAATCCCTCTTTATCGACGACCTTGGGCAGCACGATACGCGTGGTGTGCACGCTCACGCCTTCAGGCGCCATCCGTGAGAATTCCGGCTCCATAACAATGCTCGAGTGCATGTAGATAAGCCCGATGCGCGCTCTCCAACCGGGGGTAAGTAGACTCATTGATGGTTTGCTCCTTTTCATTTCTAAAGTGCTCCTGCCATTCTTGGTAACAACAGGGTGATCTCGGGCAAAAAGATCATAAGTACCATAAGGAGCATAAATAAAAGGATAAAAGCCCAATTCACCTTTGTGATGGCCAGCACGTCAGCTCCTGAAATGGCACTGGTCACGAAAAGGCAACTGCCGACGGGAGGTGTTTGTTGGCCTATGCCGATGGCGAAACACACTAAAATTCCGAAAAAAATGAGGTCAATACCGAGCTTCTGGACGACGGGCAGTATCATGGGGACTACGAGAAACATAATGGGGTCGCCGTGCAGAAAGGTTCCGAGAACAATCAACACGATGCTTAACACCATGAGCACCATATGGCGGCTCAAATCAAGATCAATAATGAACCTGGTGATCGCCTGAGGTATGCCTTCGTGCGACATAATCCACCCAAATACAAGCGATGTAGCAATGACAATCATGACAATCGAGGTCAGTATCGTTGCATCGACGAGGGTTTTGTAAATTTTTCTGAAATTGATCGCCCTGAATACGAAGATCCCTACGATTAAGGAATACATCACCGCAATGGCACCGGCCTCCGTCGGCGTAAAAATGCCGAAAACGATCCCCCCCACAACAATGATAGGCATGACAAGCGCCAGAAAGGCTTTACGAAAATTGGTGAAGACCGCCCTCAGCGAGAATTTGTTCTCTTTCGGGTGATTTCCGATTAGAGCGAATACGTATGCCACCGCCATCAGTCCGAAACCAACCATGATCCCGGGCAGTATCCCGGCTATGAACAGAGTTCCCACGGATTGACCTGAAACAACGCCGTAGAAAATCATCACGATGCTCGGAGGGATGATGATGCCTATGGTTGCGGAACTGGAAGTGACGGCGGCCGAGTAGTTGGCCGGGTATCCTTTTTTCATCATTCCCGGTATGAGGACTGAACCGATCGCGGCCGTATCCGCCACGCTGGAACCCGAAATCCCGCCAAAAAGCATGCTGGCCATAATGTTTATCATCGCCAGCCCACCTCTGATGTGCCCGACGAGCGCTCCGGCAAAATCGATGATGCGCCTCGATATCGTGCTCACGTTCATCAGTCCGCCTGCCACCACAAATAGCGGCATCGCCAGGAGTACCCAACCGCTGGGACCCTCGATCAATTGCTGCGCCATGATGACATGCGGTATATCCACTACCCACATGTAGACCAGCGATACCACCCCCAATGCAAAGGCAACCGGCACGTTGATGATAAGCAAACTAATGAGTAGTAAGAAGACCAGAAAAAGGATCAATGTGCTATTCCCCTTTTATTGTGTGGAACATGCGCAAGACCAGTTCATATGTCAGCAGCACCCCGATGAAAGGCAGAATGAAATAGATATAACCGAGCGGGATGTCGAGATAGGGTGTGCCTTGATCCATGAAGGCGCGGGCGTAGTAGAAACCAACCACTATCAGAACGTAGCAAAATGGCAGCACCACAAGCATCGCTGTCACGCTTAACACCTTTTGCGCTTTTGGCGACAACCTTTTGACTATTACGTCAATGCTCAGGTGCCGAGAACGCCGGATGGCCAAAAAAGAGCCTATGTAGGTCACCCATACGAGCGCGTATCGCGCAACCTCCTCGATCCACCCGATGGGTGAGTTCAAAAGGTAGCGATATACGACCCCGATGAAAACGACGACACAGATCGTCGCCATCAAAAGCGCGCCGGCGACCTCCATGATTTTTTCAATCAATCGCAACGAGTGAAAACCTCTGCCTGCTTTTCGCCATGTCAGGATACTGCGCCAGGAAACCAGCGGCTACCGCCTGCTGCGAACTTGCAAGCGTCTCATTGGGCTGCGTGAATGTGCTACTGAGCCTGCATCACCATGTCGACAATCTCGGCGCCTACTTTCTCGCTGAAGGATGCCCAAACAGTCTTCGCCTTGGTTGCGAAGGAAGCATGATCGATTTGATTGACTTTCATGCCTTTGTCTTTCAGCTCACCCAACAATTTGCCTTCCTCCTCGCTTCCAAGCGATCTTTGCCACTCGACGGCCGCGCTTGCCGCATCGCTAAGGCCGGTCCTTATATCCGACGGCAGGTCTTGCCACCATTTCTCACTTACCAGAATGTAGGCGGGCGTGTATACGTGATTGGAAATGGAAAGGAACTTTTGCACTTCGTAGAAGCTCGCTCCCAGAATGGCGGAAAGAGGATTTTCCTGGCCGTCTACAACGCCTTGTGACATTGCTTGATACAACTCTGCCCATGCGATGGGAGTCGGCGAAGCGCCCAATACCTTGAATGCCTCCAGGCGCATTTTGGTAGGTGGCACCCGCAGACGAACTCCTTTAAGGTCTTCCGGCGTGCTGATCGGCCGAACGTTGTTCGTAATCTGCCTGAATCCGAGCTCACCGAATGCAAGCACCCTTACTCCTTGTGTTTCTATCAAGTGCTTATTTAGCGCCTTGCCGAGCTCACCGTCGAGCAAGCGGTATACGTGATCGCGCCCGCTGAAAAGGAACGGAAAGTCGAATATGCCGAATTTCACGTCTAACTCGACTATATCGGACGCAGTAACGATGCTTTCGATTGTACCAAGTTTTACTTGCTCCTGGAGGGCTTTTTGTGAGCCAAGAACCCCGCCTAAAAATAACTTGACTTGGGCCTTGTCACCGAGTTTAGCGTTAACGATTTCAGCGAACTTGTCAGCTAACAGTGCCACCATGTCCGGTTTGCTCGGCTCGGTGGCGAGCCTGATCTTGAGAATTTTAGCACATGCCGGTGTTCCCAGTCCATTAACAAAGAGTAAGCCGCAAAGAACAAATATCATCATGATGTAGACGGTAGTTTTTCTCATGTCTTTACCTCCCCGTGTTGAGGTTAACGGTACTTTTATTAATGACAAAGTGAGTTAGCGGATATCGTGATTAAACTACGCTCTAAGGGAAATTTTTATACTTGGTGCTGTATTCCGGTACATTGGCAATAAAGAGTGGACGGGTAGAGTTCAACTGTCGGCAATCATCACCCAACAACTCTGATTTGGGTAACAGGTATGGGGCGTTTTGTCAAGATGGCCTTTGTTTGTAGTTCAAAGCATACACTAACCACCTATAGAAAGCTGTTCCATGCGCCTTTTTACCAGTTTTTGATCTATGTTCCTTTATTCAAAGCAGATGATGCCCCACTCCCTCCTGATCAAATTGTATCAAAACCCCATATGTGGTGGTCGGCCTAAAATCTCCCTGCGTGGTGAAATTATATATGAAAACCAAATATCGGAGTAATGCAGATGTATTGAGAGTATACAGAAAATAAGAAAACCTGTGATATGTCTAAAATTAGTCCAGGAATTGACACGTTTCTGACTTGTGATCACTTGCCACTATCTAAAGCACTGACTTACTCCAGATAGGTAATGCAAATCATAAAAGCCTCTTTAAATGATTTTCGGGTGTTGAGGTAATGGGAAAATTTGGAGAACGGAGGCGATGGGAAATGATAGGCGACAGTATGATACGATGCGAAATTGATCCGAATGTGAACCGGTTTTCTCCAAATCCATACAAATGATAAATTAAAATTATTGTCAATACCCAAATTTGACAGCGATTGTGAACAGCTTGCCACTATCGTAAGCTCGATATAATTTGTGATATGTGCTCGCAGCACGGAATTTAAAATCTAATGTACGTGATCCCACATATAGCTTTTTTCGTGCCAAAATCCCGGCTTCGTACATTCCCGTTTTATCCATAACGGAGCCCCTTTGATATGATTATAAATTTAAATGGATCATCCGATACGCAACACCTTCGCTCCGCGGATCTTTCTTTCTTTAAGTTCCATCAGGGCTTCATTGGCCTGTTCCAGATCGAATTCCTGAACTTCGGGTTTAAACGGAATCTCGGCAGCAAGCTTTAAAAATTCGCTGACATCCCTGCGGGCCACGTTGGCCACGCTTTTAATTTCCTTTTCCAGCCAGAGATGGCGAGGATAATCGAGCTGCAGTAAATAGTCTTTGTCAAATTCTTCTTTGCGAATCGCGTTGATCACCAGCCGTCCGCCGCTTTTAAGATTTTTTAACGCCTCAACAATAGGTTTCCAGGCGGGTGTGGTGTCGATGATACTGTCGAGTTTTGCCGGCGGATCATCTGCAGCATCTCCGGCCCAGTCAGCTCCCAGTTCTCGCGCGAACGCTCTCTCCTCTTTGCTCCTGGCAAAGACAAACACCGGTGTGTCCGGATAACGGTGCTTGACCATTTTCAGGACCAGATGCCCTGAAGCACCGAAACCGGTAAGGCCTAAACTCTGGCCGTTTTTCAGGCCGGTCAGACGCAAAGAACGATAACCGATGGCACCGGCGCACAGAAGTGGTGCCGCCTGCGCATCAGTAAATACCTCCGGAATGGGATAAACGAAATCCTGCGTTACGGCTGTATACTGGGCATAACCACCGTGGGCGTCCCGGCCGGTTGCACGGAATTGCTCGCATAGATTCTCATCGCCGTTGCAGCAGTGCTCACATGCCCCGCACGCCGAATGTATCCAGGCAACTCCAATGCGGTCATCGATTTTAAACCGGTCTGCACCGGTTCCACATTCCACCACCTGGCCGACGATCTGATGACCGAGAACAACCGGGAAACTCGGCGGCGGGGTTCGCCCCTCGATTTCGTCCAGTTCGGTGTGACATACCCCGCAGGTGGAAATCTTGATGAGAAGTTCTCCATCACCGGCGGCCGGTTTCGGCATATCAACCAGCTGCAGGGGATTTTTGTTCTCGCGCAGGTTGCAGATCTTCTTTAAAACCATAGCCTTCATGCTAACACCAAACATAAGTCAGTAAAGATCCGGGCCAAGAAGACCCGGCTTTGGTTCAACCCCTGGAAGGGGGCGCTTTGTGACCGAGCTGCTTTAAACCTTCAACTGGAGCGTTGGAGTGTTGGAGTATTGGAAAACCGAACACATGACAAACATTTGCCGGGAATCAAACCCGAGATTGCCGGGATTCTCTTCCATTGAAGCCCAAGAGCCTTTGACCAATACGCCACCACTCCCTGGATTTTTCAAGGCAGAGTAGTCTGTCTGTGACCTGGCCCAGAGGACCAGGGTTTCCACGTTAAACTAAAATTACGGCCGATACTGCTCCGGCAGGACCGCCTGGGGCGCCCAATCATTCGGAAAATTCTGACCGGGATCTTCACCCAGTTTTTCCTTGAGCTTGCTTAGCCCGGGACGGGCGTATTTCGGATGTCCTTCCTTCAAGGTGCGCCCGTTTATGGCGGCTTCCGAGCGCAGACGGTGACCGACGGTTTTTTCCATCTGCCGTCCCAGTCGCAGAATACGATCCACATCAAAGCCGTGGGCGATGCCCATTTCATCGACCTGAACCAGCAGATCTTCCAGACAGATCAATCCCACAAAGCGCGGATCATCGTAGTAATACTCACCGGTTCCCGGCACCGGACAGTCATCCAGAAAATTGGCCGGCTGTCCCCCCAGACCGCCGATAGTGGCTTCGAAATCCGTGATACCGGCCTGCAGCGCGGCCAGAACCGAAGCCGCGGCCACCCGCTTGGTTTCGTGAAAATGGGCGAGATGCAGGGAAGTATCCGGCATCTCATCCAGGATCATCGAAAAATAACGGTATACTTGAGCGGCCGAAGCGCTGCCGTCATGGTCCGCGTGTTCAATATCGGAAGCCCCGATCTCCAGCCAGCGTTTGGTAAACTCCACCGCGTCTTTTAATTCCGTGGCCCCGGCGATAGGGCTGCCCCAGATGGTGCTGACCGTGCCGCACATTTTCATACCGGCATCGCTGCATTTTTTGATGCTTCGCTCGGCTTCCTGCCAGTATTGCGGCAGGGTTGTCCCGGAGTTGGCAAAATGATGTTCTTCTTCGGTTGAAACCATCATCAGACAACGATCCGGGCCGATTCCCTTCTCTCGCAATTCGACGGCCCGGTCAACGCCGAATTCGCGTATGGTAACCGCGGTAAAGCAAAGCTCATCATAGTTGATGCCTTTCTTTTGACAGCGCTGCTTGAAGCGGTCGCTCCTTAAATGGGTCAGCACTTCTTCGGCATCAGTGAACTGCGGCATAATATAGGGATTGCCCAGATTGGTAACTTCCATGTTTTTGCAGCCTGCAAAAATAAGTTGCTCCAGGTAGTATATTTTGGCGCGGGTGGAGATAAACTTCTCCAAGTGCTGGAACCCATCGCGAACCGTGATGTCCCCGATCTTTACTTTTTTAGGCATTCTCGGAAAAATTTTCCAGTAATCGTACTCGGTCATTTTTTACATTCCTCCTTTCAATGTTAATGGTTAGCCGGTTTGCCCGTAGGTCGGTTAGCCGGTTAACCCGTTTGCCGGTTTGCCGGTTGGATAAGAGGATCTGTTGGGCCTACGGAATAGTAATTTACTTTGACATAATTATTATAATGTTTCTAAACACCGGGAGGCTCTCCATCATTTTTTTAACTTACATTCAATAATTAGCGGGCAACTGTGAATCGACCTCACTCTGCAATAGAGGACTTCATATCAAATTTACGGCATGATGTGTTTAACCGGAAAGCTCCGATCATTTTCCTAGCCCCAACCGGCAAACGGGCTAACGGGCAAACCGGCTAACCGACCAACCGACTTATCGCCCCTTATATATTGGTTTGCGTTTCGCACGAAAAGCTTTCAGGCCTTCCAGGCGATCTTCAGTAGGTATGCAGACCCAGTAAGCATTCGATTCGATGGCCAGGCCGGTGTGCAAATCGGTTTCGAGTCCGTAGTTGATGGCGTATTTGGCCTGTTCGATAGCGACCAGGCCGGTCTCGCAAATCATGTTCGCCATATTGCGGCACGCCTCCAGCAGTTCTTGGGATTTGCATATTTGATTTGCCAGCCCGATTTCAAGGGCCTCCTGGGCATCCACTCGTCGACCGGTGAATATCAGTTCCTTGGCCTTGCCCTTGCCGACCAGCCGGGGCAAGCGCTGGGTGCCCCCGGCCCCCGGAATGATGGCCAGCCGCGTTTCAGTTAAGCCCATGGTCGCATTGCGGGAGACAATCCGAATATCGCTGGCCAGCGCCAGTTCCGTACCACCGCCAAGAGCGATCCCGTTCACGGCCGCAATCACCGGCTTGTTGAGAAACTCTATGGCGCTAAAAAGATTTCTGATGGTGAATATATATTCCTTGACCTGATCCGGGCTCAAGGTGACGCGCTCTTTGAGATCCGCCCCGGCGCTAAATGCCTTATCACCGGCCCCTGTAATGATGATCACCCGGACATCGGTCCGAAAACGCACCGCCTCCAACTGATCGCGCAGCGCGTGCAGCAGGGCAAAGTTAAAAGAGTTCATGACTTCCGGACGGTTTAAAGTCAACAGCAGCACACCGTCTTTCTCATCGGACAGCAGAATATCTTCGCTCATTTTTGCCTCCGTACGTTATGATTCACTATCATCTTTTTGCGCAGTTGAAATGGATTTAAAAGTCCATATATTGTAATATGAACGAGCGCTCGCTCAGCTTTTTATAAATTAACGCCAAGCAGGTGTCAATGTCAATATCTTTCTTGTCGACGACAGATATGGGGTGGGTGGTAAAAGATTAAATTTTATAATAAAAATTGTTTCTTATAAAATAAATGTCTGATGGCAGGTGCTTATTGCAGCCCGGGATCTTTTCGCGAAAAACTTGACATTAAAAACACTATCGTGGTAAAAACTTGAATGAGCGCTCGTTCGGTAACCATAAACGCGAGAATCAACCAAACCATTGATCGACGCCGAAAATCGTGACATGCAGGAAATAAATCGAACCAAAGATATCCCCACCCAGATAAAGAATCCTGAGCTGGTCGAAAAGCGCCGGCGTCAGATTGCCGAATCTGCCGTGCAGCTGTTTATAAAAAATGGATTTCATAAAACCACGACCCGGCAGATTGCCCAGGCTGCAGGCTTTTCAATCGGCTCCCTGTACGAATATATTGCGTCCAAGGAAGACATACTTTACCTGGTGTGTGACTCGATCCACACGGAAGTCGAGCGGCTGGTAGGCGATACCATGGCTCGGGCCGGAGGCGGAAGCGATGCATTGACGGATGTGATTCGCGAATATTTCCAGGTATGTGACCGGATGAGCGATTTCATCCTGCTGATCTATCAGGAAACCCGCTCGCTGCCTGCCCAGTGGCAAAAGCGCGTGCTTGAAAATGAATTGCGCATCACCGGCCTTTTTGTGGAGGTTCTTGCGCGTATTGCCGCTAACGGGGAACTGCCGAACCTGGATGAAGGTTCAATCGAACTCGCCGCTCATAACATCTCGGTTCTCGGTCACATGTGGACCTTTCGTCGCTGGTTTTTCGGACGTCATTACACGATTGACGATTACACACAAAAGCAAACCGAATTTATTCTCGGTATGTGCAATCGCAAAGCTGAGTAGTTGAATCATCCAGACATACTGGTGAGTAAGGAATCCAAGCCAAAAAACGTGATCTTGATTTGCTCACAAAGGCGGCTTGTTAATTTAAATCTTAGGAGTAATGGAGTTTTGGAGTTCTGGAGTACCGCAAAAAACGATTTTTTTCTCTGGCCTCAAAATCAAAGACTTTTGAAACAATATTTCCGATTCTGTCTTTGAAAAATTGCATTCACCAAGGAGATAATCAAATTGTTATTTCACCCAAGGTGCGCTTTATGCAATAATGCTTGATCCCTAGTCTATACTCCATTACTCCAGTACTCCAACACTCCTTTGGTTAAACTGTCAGGATATTGCCAATTGATTCTGGACGAACCAAAAGGACGTAGTTTTCCAACATGCAAATAATTGGAGGGTGCATGTCCGCAGAAACACAAGTATACCAACCCAAACACCACATTCGCGTTGTGACCGCAACCTCTCTGTTCGACGGTCATGATGCAGCCATCAACATCATGCGCCGCATCCTGCAGGCAACCGGCGTGGAAGTGATTCATCTGGGCCACAACCGTTCTGTCAAAGAGATCGTCGATGCGGCTGTAGAAGAAGATGCACAGGGGGTGGCGGTCTCTAGCTACCAGGGCGGCCACATCGAGTTCTTCAAATATATGGTTGATTTATTGAAGGAACAGGGCGCCCCCCACATTAAAGTGTTCGGCGGCGGCGGTGGTGTGATCGTACCTGATGAAATAAAGGAACTCGAAGACTACGGGGTCGCCAAAATCTATTCGCCCGAGGACGGTGCCCGCTGGGGTCTGCAGGGTATGATCAATCACATGGTCCAAAATCTTGACTTTTCGACCGTCAAAACATTTGATTTTGCCTTTGACACGCTTAATCCCGACAACCGGCTTTTGGTGGCAAACCTCATCACGGCTGTCGAAGAGGCCAAGGCTCAGGAAAATGGAAACCTGGCCGAACTGCGGGCAAAACTGCTCAAAAAAATGGGTAATCGCAAAATTCCGGTTGTCGGCATTACCGGTACCGGCGGTGCCGGTAAATCTTCACTCACCGATGAGCTCATCATTCGCTTTCTGCATGATTTCAAGGATATGCGCATTGCGATTATCAGCAGCGATCCTTCGCGCAGAAAAACCGGCGGCGCGCTTTTAGGCGACCGGATCCGGATGAATGCCATCGGCAGTCCCCGCATCTATATGCGATCTCTGGCCACACGACGCTCCCAGACCGAAATCCCGGATTCACTCTCGGAAGGAATCGAAGTCGCCAGAGCCGCCGGCTACGACCTTGTGATCGCCGAGACTGCCGGTATCGGCCAGGGAGATTCGATGATAACCGATCTGGTGGATGTCTCCATGTACGTCATGACCAGTGAATTCGGTGCGGCATCCCAGCTCGAAAAAATAGACATGCTCGATTTTGCAGACCTGGTGGTGGTGAACAAATTTGAAAAACGCGGCAGTGAAGACGCCGTGCGCGACGTCCGCAAGCAGGTTCAGCGCAACCGCAATGCCTGGGAAAAAGCCCCGGAAGCGATGCCCGTGTTTGGAACAATTGCCTCCAAGTTCAATGATGACGGTGTGACCGCCTTATACCATGCCTTGCTGGATGCTGTAACCGGAAAGACCGATGTTGAATTCTCGACCAGTATATCCAGGCAGGATACGAAAACCTCTACTTCGAAAACCATCATAATTCCTCTGGAACGCACCCGCTACCTGGCCGAAATTGCCGATACCGTAAGGGGATACCATCAAACAACCGCCGAACAGGCCCAAGCCGTCCGGCGCGCCTGGCAGATTGAGGAAACCGTTAACCACCTGGATCCAGAGAAAGCCGAACTGGTCGATCAACTCAAGGCCGAAGCCGCCGAAGTCAGGCGTCTTTTAAACGATGAAACCCGTCGACTCTTGAGCGAGTGGGAGGAAATCAAGGCGACCTACGGCAAGGACGAGCTGGTTTACATGGTTCGTGACCGGGAGATTCGGGTCCCGCTGTATATCGAATCCCTATCCCATCAACAAATCCCCAAAATCGTCCTGCCGCCGTTTAAAGACCCCGGTGAAATCTTGCGCTGGCTAAGGGAAGAGAATTTACCGGGACGCTTTCCGTTTACCGCCGGCGTGTTTCCCCTTAAACGGATCGACGAGGATCCCACCCGCATGTTTGCCGGTGAAGGTGATCCGGCACGCACCAACCGGCGTTTCAAACTTCTGTCGGCCGATTACGAGGCCAAACGCCTTTCAACCGCGTTTGATTCGGTTACGCTGTACGGCTATGACCCGGACCTGCGCCCGGACATCTACGGCAAGGTCGGAACGTCGGGCGTGAGCATCTGCACCCTGGATGATGTCAAAGTGCTTTACGACGGATTTGATCTTTGCGCCCCCAGCACTTCGGTATCCATGACCATCAACGGTCCGGCGCCCATGATTCTGGCCATGTTTCTCAATGCCGCCATCGATCAACAGGTGGACAAATATATCGCCGAAAACGGCAAAAAGCCGTCCCGGCAGGCCCTTGCCAAAATCCGCGCAACGGTTCTTGAAAATGTGCGGGGCACGGTACAGGCCGACATCCTCAAAGAAGACCAGGGACAGAACACCTGCATCTTCGCCATCGATTTTGCCCTCAAGATGATGGGCGATATCCAGGAGTATTTCATCCAAAACAACGTTCGCAACTTCTACTCGGTCTCGATCTCCGGATATCACATCGCCGAAGCGGGAGCCAATCCGATCTCACAGCTGGCTTTTACCTTGGCCAACGGTTTTACCTACGTCGAATACTACCGATCCCGGGGCATGCCGCTGGACAGCTTCGCTCCGAATCTGTCCTTCTTCTTTTCAAACGGTATGGAACCCGAGTACACTGTCATCGGTCGGGTCGCCCGACGGATCTGGGCCATTGCCATGCAGAAAAAATACGACGGATCCCAGCGGTCTCAAATGCTCAAATACCACATTCAAACTTCCGGGCGATCCCTGCACAGCCAGGATATCCAGTTTAATGACGTGCGCACCACCCTGCAGGCCCTGATTGCCATATACGACAACTGCAACAGCCTGCATACCAACGCCTTTGATGAAGCGATTACCACGCCGAGTACCGAGTCGGTGCGCCGGGCGCTGGCGATCCAGATGATCATCAACCGCGAATGGGGTCTGACCAAAAACGAAAATATGAACCAGGGCAGCTTTATTGTGGAAGAGCTCACCCGCCTGGTGGAAGAAGCGGTATTGATGGAGTTCGATCGGATTGCCGAACGCGGCGGGGTGCTCGGCGCCATGGAGACCGGTTATCAGCGGAGCAAGATACAGGAGGAATCGATCTATTACGAAACGCTGAAACACACCGGCCGGATGCCGATTATCGGCGTCAACACCTTCCGTGATCCTTTTTCCGATCAGGAGCAGCTGGTGGAAACCGTCGAGCTGTCACGGGCGACCGAAGCCGAAAAACAGTCGCAGTTAAAGCGGCTGGCCGAATTTAAAAAGCGGCATGCAGACAAAGCGCCCGCAGCTCTGCAGCGCCTGCAAAAAGTAGCCCTTTCCGGAGAAAACATTTTTGCCGAACTGATGGACACCGTCCGGGTGTGCTCGCTGGGTCAAATCACCCAAGCGCTATATGAGGTGGGCGGGCAGTATCGGAGGAGCATGTAGGGTTAGGACCGAATCAAGTCCTTTTCCCCAATCTCTATACCAAACGATAAAGAGCATCGAATCGGAGAATGGGTGAACCGGAGAAACGGCGAAGAAACCCTCTCCGATTCCCCGTTTCGCCCCCTCGCCGCTTCAATTCCTCTTTTCCCGTGGGAATCCAAGAAGGAGACTTGATAATGAGAGAGGCCGTCATCGTCAGCGCCGTGCGCACACCCTTGGGGAGTTTCAACGGATCGCTGCGCAGCATCGGCGCTACGCAATTAGGGGCGATTGTTATCGAAGAAGCCGTGCAACGCGCCGGTATTGAAAAAAAAGACATAAATGAAGTCATCATGGGACAAGTGCTGCCGTGCGGGTACGGTCAGAACCCGTCCAAGCAGGCCGCCGTTTTGGCCGGTATGCCGTGGGAAGCCGAATGCATCACGGTCAACAAGGTGTGCGGTTCGGCCTTAAAGGCAGTCATGCTCGCCGCCCAGGCTGTTCAGCTGGGCGATGCCGACGTCGTGGTCGCCGGCGGCATGGAGAATATGAGCAGGGCGCCCTATTTTCTGGAAAAAGCCCGTTTCGGATATCGCATGGGAGCGGACACGCTTCAGGATCACATGGTTCACGACGGTCTGTGGGATATCGTCAACGATTTCCATATGGGTATGTCCAATGAACTGTGCTCGCAAAAATACAATGTCAGCCGCGAAGACCAGGACCGTTATGCGGTCGAATCCTACCGCCGGACACTGGCTTCGATCGCATCCGGTCGATTCGAGGAGGAAATCGTAGCGGTTAAAATCCCCCGGCGCAAGGGCGAGCCGGCAAACTTCGACCGGGATGAATGCCCCCGCGAAACTCCGTATGAACTTCTGGCCGAAATGAAACCGGCGTTCAGGGAAGACGGGGTGGGAACCGCCGGCAATGCCTCCATAATCAGCGACGGTGCGGCCGCGGTGGTGGTGATGGCCAAGGAAAAAGCCGCAGCGCTCGGTTGCGAAACACTGGCAACCATCGGCGCCCAGGCTTCGTACGGTATAGACATGAAATACGTTCTGGTGGCGCCGATCTGGGCCATTCCCAAGTGTCTTGCCAAAGAAGGCATCTCAAAAGAGGCGGTTGATCTTTATGAGATCAATGAGGCTTTCAGCGGATCAACCGTAGCTGTGTTGAAAGAGCTCGCACTCGATCCGGCCAAGGTAAACGTCAACGGCGGCAGCGTCTCTTTGGGTCATCCGATCGGTGCCAGCGGCTGCCGGGTGCTGGTAACGCTGCTGCATGCCATGATCAAACAGAATAAAAAAACCGGCCTGGCCTCCCTGTGCCTGGGGGGCGGTGAAGCAGTGGCGATGATTGTAAAAAGATAGTTACGGGATCGGGGTGATATTTCAGTCGTGCCGCTCCATAAGTGATCAGCGACTGCATCGTGCAAACTCATGCTTAAGGGCTCGTAAAGAAAGAACAGTAAAGGGGGAATTAAACAGTAGATCCGATGGTTGCGGGATGATTTACGTAAAAATCACCTGCTAAATATTGGCCCTGTTCTTTCTTAACGATCCCTAATGCATTCAGACAGTGCACGATTTCGCTGCAGATCACTCATTGCGCTAATTTTAGAGTCCCAATTAGTAATCACTTCGGCCCTTGATTTATTTATCATGTTGCGAGTTGCGGGTTACGCGTTGCGGGTTGTGCATTACCAGCATCAGAATGTGAACCCGTAACACGCAACACGCAACGCGCAACACGAATGCGGAGGAGACATGCAAATCAAGACTTTCGGTGTCGTCGGCGCCGGACAGATGGGAAACGGCATTGCTCAGGTTGCCGCCGCCAGCGGCCTGAATGTTATCATGAACGACATCAAGGATGAATTTGTCGAACGCGGACTTGCAACGATCGGCAAAATATTGTCACGCAGTGTCGAGAAAGGCAGGCTCCCTGCCGAGGACAAAGACGCCACACTGGCCAGGATTCAAAAAAGTATCGATCTTAAGGATTTGGCCACGGCCGATTTTGTCGTCGAAGCCGCTACAGAGCATGAATCGTTGAAGTTTCAGATCTTTAAGGACCTGGATCACATCTGCACCACCGGGGTCATCCTGGCAACCAATACCTCCTCGATACCGATCGGCCGGATTGCAGCTCAGACAGGGCGTCCGGACAAAATCATCGGTATGCATTTCATGAACCCGGTACCGATCATGAAGCTGGTGGAGGTTATCCGGGGTATCGCCACTTCCGAAGAAACTTTTAAAACCACCTGGAATCTGGCGCTCGAGTTCAACAAAACGCCGGCCGAAGCCAACGATTACCCCGGTTTTATCGCCAACAGAATATTACTGCCCATGATCAATGAAGCCGTTTACTGCCTCTATCACGGCGTCGGAAAACGGGAGGATATCGATACGGTCATGAAACTGGGCATGAATCACCCCATGGGCCCCCTGGCCCTGGCGGACTTGATCGGGCTGGACACCTGTTTGGCCATTATGGAAACACTCTACGACGGGTTCAAGGACTCCAAATATCGCCCCTGCCCTCTGCTGCGCAAATATGTGGAAGCCGGCTGGCTCGGACGAAAAACCGGCCGGGGGTTCTATGAATACGGTTAGTCCGTTTGCCGGTTAGTCGGTTTGCCGGTTTGCCCGTGGGTCGGTTTGCCGGTTGGCCCGTTAGCCCGTTTGCCGGTTAGGTAGATGATCGGAGGCTGCCGGTTAAACACATCAGGCTGCAAATTCGATATGAAATTCCGCTTTGAAGAGTTGGGTAGTTTAACAGTTATTCGGTAACTGTCGAATGCCAGCCAAAATATGGTGGCAAAGCCTGATAGTTTTTGGAAAAATGATGATATAAACCAAAGAAAATTACATAATCATCAGGTTAACAGCCCCCCTTATCCAACGGGCGAACGGGCTAACGGACCAACTGGCCAACCGGCTAACGGGCCAACCGGCAAACCGACCTAATAGTCCTTAAAAATCTGCGTTGCATGCTCTATATCTTCCGGACAGAAAACAAACAGACATTTCTCGTCGGGTGAAGAAACCGAACCGTAGACATAGTTGATGTTGATGCCTTCTTCACCGAACTTGGAAGCAATTTTCGCCATCTCGCCCGGCCGGTTCTCGATCTGAAGGGCAATCACCGGCATAATATCAAAAAGGTAGTCATTTTTTGACAGCAGATCGATTGTCCGATCGGTGTCCCCGGACAGCATCCGAATCAGGGCGAACTCGGCCGAGTCCTTGCGCATCGAGTTATAGCTGGCCGCAGAAGCAATGCGATTTAAGGATTTGCCCCGGGCATGAAAAAGCTCCTGAACGTAGGCCGAAGCATCTTGTATGGTGAGGGCGTCGATATTGATACCCGCTTCGGAAATTAGCGATGCCAGTTTACCGAGCTCACCCGGAACATTTTTCAAAAACAGTGAAATCTCCGTTCTGACCATGGTGTACTCCTAGTTTTGGTGTGGTTACGGTTTTTATAAAAAAAATTAAGATCCAAGTCAACAATCATACACACCGGGGAAACGTCAAAGTCAACTTCAACTGATTCGAATTGAAGTGATTTACTTTACCGGATGGCGCGCTAAATTTCCAAATCGCAATACTCAAAATACAAACAATATCAAAATTACAAAATCCAATGACCAAAACAGGACAATCACTTATTGGATGTCTTGCTTTACTTTTTCTGTTTTTAATTTTGAATTTCGGTTATTGTTATTTGTTTGAGATTTGTATTTTGGTGCTTGGTATTTTAATAATTTTCTTAAGTAAATCGATTTATTCATATCAATCAGCTATTTGAATCACGTGGCCCTGCCATACGTTCAACTGGTATGCAACAAAAAAGCCGAAAGCCCGTCGCCCCGCTGCTCAAAACATGACGCTTTGAGCTTTGAGCATCCCGCTTTCAGCTCTTTTAGTGATCGTACCTGCGACCCTTGAATTCGATACGGTCGGATTTTCGTCTTACGCCTGAGATCCCCCGTACACCTCCTTGACTTTCTCCCGGTCGCAAGATCCATCCTGCGCTACGGGAATTTCCTCTACAAACTCCACGTACTGTGGTTTTTTGTAACTGGCAATGCGCTGGCCGACAAAACGGATCAACGCATCGGCTTCGAGCAGCTCGCCGGATTTGAGCTGGCACAGTGCCTTGATGCCCTCGCCCCATTTCGGATCAGGCACCCCGAAAACAACAACTTTCTCAACGGCCGGGTGTTCGAGAATGACTTTTTCCACTTCAGCCGGATATACATTTTCACCGCCTGGTTTAATCAACTCTTTCTCCGCCTTGCGCCCTTCGAACCAGAGAAACCCGTCGTCATCAAACCGGCCCAGATCCCCTGTGTGATGCCATCCGCCGCGAAAAGCCCGTTCATTGTCTCGCGGCAGATTCCAGTAACCCATAAACACCATGGGACCTTTCATAACGATTTCGCCGATTTCGCCCTGGGCAACGAAGCGCTGCTGATCATCCATAAGTCTTACTTCAGCCAGCTCTATGGTCTTGCCGGCGGATCCCGGCCTGTCATTGAATCTGCCGAGCGTGGCAAGGCACGACGTCTCTGTTTGCCCGTACATGCAATAGAAGTTTCCATTGCTAAGGTTCTGGTACTTCTCGATCATCTCCGGTGAATCCAGGCCGAGAACGGCTCGCAAAGAGCTGATATCACTGCCGCTTTTTTCAGCCTCCTCCAGCACCGAGGAAAGAATCGGCGGAAAATCGAACATCACGGAAGCATTTCGGCTTTCAATCAATGCGACCGCTTTTGGGGCTTCGAATTTGCTCATGTTCACGTTGAGTGCGCCGCAGTGAAAGGTGCTAGTTGCCATTACCAAACCCGCGATGTGAAACAGCGGCAGAATATTCAGGTGGACATCCTGAGGTGCGGCACCGAAAAGATAGATCAAATGCATATTCGAAAACAATATGTTCCCATGGCTCAGCAATGCCCCCCGGGGGCGGCCCGCCACAGCCGCCGTATGGATGATAACCAGTCCGTCATCGGCGCTCACAGCGCTATCTTCGGCACTAAATTCTTCATCATGGTCGCTAAGCGCTTTGAATGCTGCAAAATTGCCCGCATCTGCTTTGAGATTATAAAGAGATTTTACGCTCTGCAGTTTTGATTTGTTCTCTTTAATAAGTCCCTGGTACTCTTCATCAACAAAAAGCGCCGCCGGTTCACAGTCATTCAAGTTGAACACAACTTCCTCGGCGGACAACCGCCAATTGATTGGCAGCACGATGGCACCCACCGCAGCGGCCGCACCGTACATCAGAAAAAATTCAAGGCTGTTTTTGCCGAGAACGCCCAAACGATCTCCCCGTTGAATACCGGAATTTTTGAGTCCCTGGGCAAGGCGATCGACCGCATTTTTGTACTCTATAAATGTCAGGGTCCGGTCGTCATCCACCTCGTACCAGGCGGTTCGCTCTTTGAAACTAACAGCATTACGATTGATAAGATCATAAAATGTAAAATCATATAGTCCCATAAGTTCTACCTCACATGATCGAGATAAATTATGATGCCCTGCATCTATTGTGGTTGACTAATCAAGTACCCTTTAACCACCTACTATAAACACTGACGGGTATCGGCAAAATTGGAACCTAACCAACCGCTTATCCATCCTCCGCGTTTTGGCCGGGGACGGGACACAGAAGGATTGCTCTTTTCCAGCGATAGCAGGATTCACCGCGTTAACTATTGCCAAAGCCAAGACAGGCGGTGAAGACGAACAGAACTTTGTCCCCGCCATCCTGATGATTTATGCGGAAAGCAGGGACAAAGTTAACGATTTGAGTATGGCTTGGATTTCTTTCCCGTAGCTTAGTGCTTCGATTCGCAATTATAGCGACGTATTTTTAAAGTGAGAATCATTAATATTGCTCACTCAGCACTAAGTCCTGAGTAAATAAATACGTTATCGTATTTATGAATCGAAGGACTTAGGGAAAAACCGCTTTAAATGCGCCGACTTTCGTCAAGCCGTCAGCATTATATACTGCCGCTCCTTCTTTAACGTAGATTGGAAATCCGAAATCGGGAGCGGCTTCCCACCAGGCACCCAGTTGTTTGAGTGCCGCTCCGGCACCGGCCCCTCCGGTTTTCTCTTTAAGTTTAAATCCACCCACAACGAGAAGGCTCAACAGCGACTGTCTTCCGTCGAACATGGCATGAACTCTTATTTGATTGGTTTTTCCCGCGGGTATCCACTGCGCTGCCGTTGAAGATACCGTGTTGAGATCAAATTCTTCGAAAGCCACGGTGAACTTTATGTCCTCGAGCAGCACCGGATACTTGTTGGGATTTTCAATATTAAAGACGAATGCCAGGTCGAGTGGTGCACCATAATTACCCGCCTTCCCCATCGCCGGCTTAATCTTATTCGAAAAATACCACCATCCCCAGTAGTGGGCAACCTCTATATATTCCAGAGTGACTATCGGTTCCTGGAAATTACTCTCGGTCGGCTTAACGCCGGCACAGCCTGCCATAAAGGCAGCAATCAAGAAAATAATACAAGATACTGTAAAAACTGATTTATTCCGCATTTTTTCCTCCCTCACTTCAATTGAAGGGTTAGGTGATCCATCGTTTTCTTCGTTTGTAATGCTTTACGTCTCGGAAACTCTTTCTTCCCCCCAAGTCGGTCATTCCAAGGTAAAAATCTTTGATATCCGGGTTTTCACGCAGCCTTTCGGCCGTATCATCCATGACAATTCGCCCGTTTTCCATCACATAGGCATGGGGTGCGACATTCAGAGCCAGCTTGGCGTTCTGCTCAACCAGGAGAATCGAAATCTTCTCCTCCTGGTTGAGTCGGGTAATGATTTTAAAAATCTCGTTGATCAGCAGCGGCGCCAGGCCCATGGACGGCTCATCCAGGAGAATCAACTTAGGGCTGGTCATCAGAGCCCGGCCGACAACCGTCATTTGTTGTTCACCACCACTGATAAAACCGGCCACCTCATTGCGCTTTTCCTTTAGCCGCGGAAAGTAGTGATACACCATCTCCAGGCCGTCTTTTACGGTCCGTCCGTACTTGCGCATGTGAGCACCCATTTTCAGATTTTGCTCCACGGTAAGGTGCTCAAACACCCTGCGCCCCTCGATGACCTGGACAATTCCCTTTTTGGCAATCTTCTCCGGTCCCATCTTGTCGATGCGCTCACCCACGAACTCAATCGAACCGTCGGTAACTTCACCGTCTTCATGTTTCAACAGACCGGAGACCGCCTTCAAGGTGGTGCTCTTCCCGGCTCCGTTGGCCCCGAGCAGCGCGACAATGCCGCTTTCCGGAACCTCGATGGAGACACCTTTGATAACCAGGATTACCTCGTGATACTTTACCTCAATGTTGTTTATTTTCAGAATTGATTCTGCTTCAGACAATTCCTTTAAACCTCCCTGGGCCTGCGATTACCATCCGAGCCATTCTTTTTCCCATTTGTCCGACCAGCGGCTTTTCAAGTCAACCACCTCTAGCAGGACTATCTGACCATCTTTAATTTCATAGATTGGAATCTGGCCCGATATGCGATGATCCTTATCCGTGTATGTCAACGGCGCACCGCCCAGACCAAGTTCAAATCCATTCATTGTTTCAAAACCGTTTTTAAGAATGTTCTCGCCGCTAAGGCCTCCGGCTTTATCCGCACGTTTCAGGGCCTCCCAAAGAGCCAATGCGTTCGACCAGGCCTGAAGTGTTCGCACAAGCCTTTTTTCCTTCGGCACGCCGGGATTATACTTCTGACCATATTCAACGACTTTACCCATCAGAGGCTGATCCTCACCATAGAAGGCACAGACTGTAGCCCCGATAACACCTTCCGAGGCTTTGCCCGCCAGCCGGGGCAGGTTTTCATCAAAACCCCAGTTGTTGACAATATGTTCGGCCCCCAGACCGAGTGAGTATGCGTCACGGACTGTTGCCGCCACGGACATGGTCGTATTGCCATGCCAGACCAGATCAGGTTTAAAATCCTTCATGGCCAGAACCTGGCTTTTGGTGTCGATGGCAAACAGCGACACATCCTGGTCAGGGCCCACGTCAAATCCCAGAATCTTGGCCTGATCCTTGATGGCTTTGATAGGCGCGCTGGCGTAAGGGGATGCAAACATGAAGGAGCAGACAAAGCGCGGTTTTCTTTTTCCGTAATCCTTGTGTTTGGGCCATTTCTTGTCAAACCAGGCCGTAATGGCCGCCCGTGCATTGGATGAATAATCGGTCGCGGCAAACAAATTGTAAGGCGTTTTTTTCGGATTGGTGAGATGGGCGGAATAGGATGCGGATACATAAGGCATCTTTTCCTTGGTCACCGTGGGCGACAGGGCTTCTGTATCACCGGTGCCCCAGCCGAGAACCGCGACGGCCTTCAGCCGTTTGAACAGTTTATATTTGGTGAGCGCCTCGGGCACCCGGTACCCATAGTCAAACTGATACAGTTTGACCTTCTTGCCGTTGATGCCACCGTTATCGTTAATATAGTGAATCGCTTCGCCAATGCCCAGGGCGTAGTCTTTGCCGACATCGGAAGTTGCTCCGGTCATGTCATTCAGCGATCCGATTCTGACCGTTTCAGCCCATGTTCCCGAAGCAAAACCAATAATAAGGGACAGCGAAAAAACAAGAACGACTACTTTAGAGACCATACTTCTCTTGCGCATAACGTTTCCCCCCTCTTTCAGAGAGTTAATTCATATCATCGGGTTTCTGCCAAATGAAAAGATTATCACCTCCTTTATGTTAATAAGAAAACGGCCAAAGGTTAAAATAGTTTTTGATTTGCCACCAGCGATAGGCCAGACCGTTCGGTTCAAATATCATGAAGGCGCAAATGGCCAGACCGAAAGCGGCTTCCTTGACGAACAGAAAATCCATGAACAGCGGCTCGGCCCAGGCGAATCCCATGTCCATCATTTGCATGATGGCAAGCTGCAGTACTTCCATTACCACCACCATGAAAATGGAGCCGAAAATGGTGCCGTGAATGGAACCTACGCCGCCGATCAGGATAACACCGACCAGCCACAGGGACCAGAACCAGGGAAAGTGCTCGGGGCTGATGGCTGCCAGGTTGCTGATCCAGAAGGCTCCGGCGATTCCGCCGATGAATCCGGCAACGAAAAAGGCCAGCAATTTGTATTTAACGATATTGATCCCCATCACCTCGGCGGAGATGTCGTTGTCACGGATCGCCACCCAAGCGCGACCGACACGGGATCGAAGTAAATTCACCACGAGAATGATACAGGCGATGACCAGGACGATCATCAGATAATACACTTTCAGATCATTGTCGATCACCCAGGGACCGAATTTGATCGTGCCCGGTGGGAGAGAAAAAGCCTGTCCCCGCCCCCCTATCTGGCTGATGTACTGGGTAATCAGGAAATCAACAATGATAAATTGAGCGGCCATGGTGGTCAGAATAAGATAGAATCCTTTCACCCGGGCCGACGGCAGTCCGAACAGTACACTCATGAGCCCCGCAGCCACTGCGGCGATAAAAATACTGATGGGATAGGCCAAACCGGTGTTGAGCAGGAACTGGGGCCACGGGAATTCCAGAATCAACAGGGTGCTGGTGTAGGCCCCTACGGCAAGAAAAGCGGCATGCCCGAGCGTGACCTGACCGCAGAAGCCGATCAGCAACTGTACGCCCAGCGCCCCCAGGAGCGTATAGCCAACGGTGTTACAGACACTGAGCCAGTATGAATCCGCAACCAGGGGTATGATAACGAACATGATAAGAAAGAGCAGAATTATCTTACCCTTGATGAATTTCGTCTGCCACCAGGCGTGATCCTGGGCATAATTTTGATGATAGACACTGCAGGGTAGCCAGGTTGAGGACATCTAAACACTCCGTTTTATTGGTTGTATTGGTTTTATTGGTTAAATTGGTCGGCTCTGCAATTCTCAACAAATTAAACAAATCGAACAAATGAAACCAATAAAACCTAAACACTCCGTTTTATTAGTTATATTGGTTTTATTGGTTAAATTGGTTGGATCCGCAATTCTTAACGAATTAAACAAATCGAACAAATGAAACCAATAAAACTTAATTCTTTCTATTTCTTAACTATTGTGAGTTGCAGGTTTCGTATTTTAATTGCATGAAAACCCGCAACACGCAACTCTTTACACGCGTTCAATTCGTTCCCACCCCCACAAACCATAAGGTTTGAAAAGAAGAAATATTGCCATAAAAACAAACGGGGCAATCTCTTTTACGCCGCCGGGAAAAAACCTGTCCAGATATGCCCCACAAAAATTTTGCAGGATACCGATGATGATTCCTCCCACGATGGCGCCGGGTACCGAATTGAGTCCGCCGAGAACGACCGCCGGCAGAACCAGCAAACCCAGGTATCCGACCGAGATATTCAATCCGTTGATGTTGCCCAGCAAGGTGCCGCCGACGCCGGCCGCCATGAAAGCAATGGCCCAGGCGGCCGCATAAACGTAGCGGGCGCTGACTCCCAGCGACAGCGCAGCCATTTCATCGTCGGCCGTGGCCTGCATTGCCAAACCCCAGCGGGTGTATTTAAAAAAGGACACAAAAATGATCAAAAGAATGATGGCCGCCACAAAGCTAAACAGGTACACCTGGCCGATAATGAGATGGCCGATGCGAATCGGCTCCAGCGGGAAGACC
>Ga0126332_10000078_pt1 | contig 41107 bp, 38 predicted proteins | sample InaspJWI42metaG_FD_94482 | JGI IMG/M metagenome (GOLD analysis project Ga0126332, IMG submission 94482) | Marine gutless worms symbiont microbial communities from Oahu, Hawaii - Inanidrilus sp. 2 OAHU.JWI-42 metaG | ecosystem: Host-associated > Annelida > Digestive system > Unclassified...
AAGAGAGACTTGTTGTGTACAGTTTGTCACGGGCAAACCTTGTTCGTAATTCAATTTAAGCAACTGAATTTTATCGAACTATTACGGGTTTGCCCTTTTTATTGGTGAAATATTCAGGCTAGGTCTTCCCAAAGTTTGGATTCTCGGGGACAGTCCAAGCGCCGCCCACTTCGCTAGATTTTCGCACAGATCCTCCCCGGCGCTTGCCCTGTCCCCCTCGAAGGGAGCGAAGCGTATCAAATGACTAGGATTAGCATCGGCATGGGTTAACCACCCGATCAAATAGCCCTCGGCCAGTCTTTCTCGGAATCGGTCGACGCCATCAGCGCGTCGGTATAGCGATGACCCGCGACCGTATCTTCGTTGATTAACGCATCGAGTTCGGCTACCGTCGCCGCATCCAGCGAGACCGCGTCGCCGCCGGCGTTTTCGAGCATCCACTCCATGTGCTTAGTGCCGGGGATCGGAATGATGTGATCGCCCTGCGCCAGCAGCCAGGCCAGCGCCAGTTGCGCCCTGGTACAGCCGTTAGATTCGGCGATTTTGCCAAAGGGCCCGAGCAATTTCCGGTTATGCGCGAAATTCTCCGGCTCGAAGCGAGGGCGCGCGATGGTCGCGCGGATATCGTCTTCCAGCACGGCCGTAACATCGGGTGACTTACCGGTCAAAAACTAGCGCGCCAGCGGCGAAAAAGGTACGAAACCAATTCCCAGCTCGACGCAGGTCTTGAGCACTTTACGCTCGGGCGTGCGCGTCCACAACGAATATTCGGATTGCACCGCGGTGATCGGATGCACCGCGTGCGCGCGCCGCAGGCTGTCGGCGCAGATCTCGGACAAGCCGATGGTTTTAATTTTGCCCTGCGTCACCAGTTGCGCCAGTGCGCCGACGCTTTCCTCGACCGGCACCTGCGGATCGATACGGTGCAGGTAGTAGAGGTCGATAACGTCGGTATCGAGCCGACGCAGGCTGTCCTCGCAGGTTTTCTGCAAGACCGCGGGACGACCGTCCATTACCGTCTTGCCTTCCCCGGTGCGTGAAAAGCCGCATTTGCTCGCCAGTACGTATTCGTCGCGGCGCGAACTCAGGTAGGTACCGATCAGGCTTTCATTGTGCCCGAGACCGTACAGCGACGCGGTGTCGAGAAAGCTATAACCCCGGTCGAGCGCGGCGTTGAACAACCGGCCCGCATCGGCGTCGGCGATTCGCGGGCCGTAACCCATCGACACATTCATGCAGCCGAGGCCGATGGCTGATACGGTGAAAGGCCCTAGTTTTCTTTGCTGCATGACGAATACGGTAGTTGGCGCGGCGCTATAATAACTAAAGTTAGGCCCGGGTTCGATTAATGCGGATCGAACGCCGGCAGCCCGTCGCTGTCGAAGCGGCAGACGCGCACCTGGTTTTCGCGCCCGCGCACTTCGATATCGATGACTTCATCGGCCGGGAATTCGATGGATTCGCGCGCCAGCGTTTCAACCGAGACGATCAGATCGCAGCCTTGTTCCTTGGTTTGAGCTTCGAGGCGTGCGGCGATATTGATGTTGTCGCCGACGGCGGTCAATAACGGGGTTTTCGGCGGACCCATGGTGCCGACAATGGCCTCGCCGCCGTGAATGCCGATTCCCATTTGCACGGTTTCGCCGAATTCGCGCTGTAACTGCTGGTTGAGCAGGCCGATGCGGCGGAACATTTCGCGCGCGCCGGCGAGCGCATCGCGGCAGGCCCGCCGTTTACGCCCCGGGTCCAGTCCATACAACGCCATCAGGCCGTCACCCGCGAATTGGGCGTAGTGCCCGTGGGAATCGCCGAGCGCGCTCGAGAGTTCGGTGAAAAAACGGTTCAGGATGAAAACCACGTCGTAAGCCAGCACGCGTTCGCCGAGGTTGGTCGAGCCGCGCATATCGACGAACATTGCGATGACGTATTCTTCGTGGCCCTGCACGCCGCCGCTGTGCAGGCTGCCGCTCAGGGTTTGATTCGGCATCACCAGCGGCGTTATCTCGAGATCCGCTCGCGGGTGTAGCTGGCAGGCGAGCCGAATCGGCTTGCCGGCCTTGATGCGTTTTAACGCCCGCGCTTCCAGTTCGTTGGGCGGGTCTAGCCGATCGAGGCCGCCGCCGACCCGAACCCGGCAGGTGGTGCAGCGCGCGCGCCCGCCGCAGACCGCCGCGTGCGGGATACGGGCATTGCGCAGCGCTTCGAGCAATGAAACGCCCTGCAAAGCCCACAGTTTGTTACCATCCGCGTGGGTGATGTTATAGCTACCCCGGCGCGCCTGAATCCAGATTCTGATCTGACGCGCAATCAACACCAGCACCAACAGCGCCAGCATGACGATCCAGGCCTGTGCCTCCAGTCCGCGCAATAGTTCGACGTCGCTGCGGGACATCGCGTTATTGGCGGCATATATCCGGTCGAGGCGTTGCGGGTCGTCGAGCCAGGTCTTGGCTTGTTGCAGCATGCGAAATACACCGACATAGGCCAGTGTCGGAATCAATATCGCGAGCGCGTAGGCATAGGGCACAAAGCGATGATAGCCGTGCTTGAGCCTGAGCCAGAAATGCAGCCCGATGGTCATGTGCACCCATATCACCATAATCAGCAAACCCAGTTTCACCAGAGATTCGGGTTTTAGCGAGATCGAGGTGACGACGTAGAAATAATTGGGATCGACGGCACCGAGCAGATCGTAACCGCGATTGCCGACGGCGTGCCCGACGACTAGCGGCAGGATTGATAGCCCGAGCAGTAATTGCAGCCCTTGCCATACCGACATGTGCCAGCTCGAGCGCCGGTAGATCGAGCGCAGTGCGAGCGCCGCGTGAAACAGCAGCGAACCATAGAGCAGGATCAGCCCCGGTAAATTTTGAAACATTAGCCCCACGGTCTTGCGGTAAGCTTCGGCCGCCTCGATCGATACGATGCCAAAGGCATGATTGATCAAATGCTGGATCACGTACAAGGCCAGCACCAGCCCGGTAGCGAGCCGTAGGTGTGATTCGATGCGTTGCATGGGTCGGAATTAAACCAGAAATTCGGGGTCCGAGATATCACTACCGTAAAAAACCGAGGGGGACAGGACAATGCAACGACTACTCATGGCGATAACCGTGTTGGCGCTGGGGCTGGGGGTGGCTCCGGCACAGGAGGTCAAGCGTGAAATCACGCGCGTAACCGACGATGTATACCGCTTTCAAAACCGCTTCCACGTAAATATGTTCGTCGTCACCGGCGCCGGCGTGGTGGTTACCGATCCGATCAACGAGGCGGCGGCGAGTTGGCTTAGAACCGAAATCGGCAAGATCACCGAGCAGCCGATTACTCACTTGATCTATAGTCATAGCCATGGCGATCATGCTTCCGGCGGCACCGGATACGGCGAAGTGCCCAACGTCATCATGCATCAAAACGCACCGGAGGATATCGACCTGGTGGAGCCGACCGTGCGTTTCGAAGACCAATACCGTTTCAGCGTCGGTACCAAAACCTTTGAACTGACCTACCTGGGTCCCGGTCATGGCAACGACTTGATAGCGATGCTGGTGCGTCCCGACAATGTTGCTTTCGTGGTCGATGCGGTAAGCGCCAAACGCTTGTTTTACCGCGATTTTCCCGGCGCCAACGTCGATCACTGGAGCGACCAGGTGAGAAAGGTCAATGCGCTGGATTTCGATATTTTAATCGGTGGACACGGCCCGCTGGGCACCAAAGCCGATGTCGCCGCGGGGCTGGCTTACCTCGAGAAATTACGCGCCTCGGTGCTCGCGGGTCTCAAGGCCGGCAAGACGCTCGAGCAACTGAAAGCCAGTATCAAGATGGAAAAATACAGGAGCTGGGGATCCTACGACAATTGGCGTGCGCTCAACGTCGAGGGCATGGCGCGCCATTTGAAGCAGTCGGGCGCGGTCAATTGACGTCCTTTTTAATCTGACCCCGGGAATCCAAAGGTCGGGTAACTCGGGGACAGAGCTATAGGTCCGTCCCCCTAGAAGCGCCTCGCATTGGCTACTACTAAAGTAAATCGGACAACAGGATCCCGATCCCGATGCGTTCGATGTGCGCGTTGTAGTCGATCAGGCTTTCGCCGTAGCCATTGAAAAACTGCAGGTAGCCACGAAAACGCCGCTGCAGCGGGAAGGTCCAGTCAACCTGAATAGCGCCGCGATTGTCTTCACGCTCGAGGTTGTTGCGCAACATGAGCGAAACCTCGTAGTCGTTCTTGCGATAGGCGGAAGTGAATTCAAAATTGCCGAGAAAATCTTCGATATCGGGATTATCGTCACCGTCGGAATCCAGTGGATCGTCCTTTTCATCCTCGGGTATGCGCCACCACGCCTTGAACTGAAATACGTAGCGCCAGCGTTCCCAGATCACGCTGGCATAAATCCGGTTCCAGCTGCGCGAGAATGGCTGGCTACGACCGTTCGACTGGTGTGAAAAACCGAGCGCAAATAAGCTGGCGTCACCGCCCAGGATTTTCCATGGTACCGGCGTCAACCAGAATAGTTCCGGTTCGTAGTTGGTTTCGCGAAACGGCGCCGAAATATCGCCGTTATACGCCTGCCAGAAGGCGCGCACGGTAGCGCCCACCAGTAGCGCATCCTGTTCGGTGAACAATCCCTCGGCCAGCGCGGCCTTGATGCTGAGTTGAAACTGAATTTCGACATTGTCCAGGTCTTCGCCAAAATCGCTACTGCCGGCCTCGAACACATCGTCATTGGGACGAGCGGCATAGGTTAACGGCAGGAGGTAGTTGCGTTTATGCGCCAATAGCACCGAGCGATTATCCTGCACCGCGCGCTCGCGCTCGATGCGGTCGATAACCAGGGAATCCGTTTCAAGCTGGCCGGATTCGGCCTCGCCGTCAGCTGCCAATCCCGGCTGGGCGCCGACAAGTATCAGCAGCAGGTAAAAACGAGTAATCATGTCAATTCGCCGGTATCAGTGCGCAGCCAGCGATAATCCACAACCCAGCCCAAGTTTCTTGATTTGCCCGCTTGATTCAGATTTACCAGGCCCGAAATCTGTCGGGATGAGATCGAGCCGGCAATCTTGCAACGCGGTAAGCTCATCAGCGCGACCGGGACAACCTAGAGTAGCGGTTCGACCGGCAATAGCCGCATCAGGCCGACCCCCAGACGGCGCCAGATACTGGTATTGGGCTCGGTGATGAAGGTCTCGAGCCGGTCTTCCCAGTCACGGTGCCAGCGTAGTTGGGTGTTGCCGTTGCGATCTTTGCCGAAGGCCAGTCGAAAAGCCGCATTTTCGGCGATCTCGTCGAACCATCCGGTCATCTCGGTAGCGATTTTGGACGATTCGATCATCATTCCCAGTTCCGTGTTTTCGATGATCGAACGCGGGTCGAAATTCAGCGAGCCGATGAAAACACGTTCGCGATCGATCACGAAGGATTTGGCGTGCAGACTCGCCTTGGACGAACCCAGCGGGCCCTTTTTTTCGCGCCGTTGTTGACGCGTCAGCGTGCGATCGACTTCGTAGAGTTCGACCCCGGCGCGCAACAGTGCACGGCGATAACGGGCGTAACCGGCGTGGACGACCGCCACGTCGGTCGATGCCAGTGAATTGGTAATGACACGCACGCGCACGCCGCGCTCGCGCATTTTCACCAATTGCGCCACCCCGTTCTTGCCCGGCACGAAGTAGGGCGAAAAGATCAGTAATTCCTGTTTGACCCGGTCGAGGTAAGGGTTCAACTGCGACGCCAACATCAAGTGATCCTGGTCGCGTGCCGCGGTGATCTTGGCGGGGTCGTCGTAAAGTACCTCGGCCGCACCCCAATGGAAATCGAAGCGCCAGTCGCGTACCAGTTTGACGATCGGGCTTTCGCGCACCGCTTTCAGGTAGCCGGAATCGCTATGCCGCCGCGCAAACTCGGTGAGATATCGCTGTACCTCCGCCAGGTGATCGGGCGTCGAGTTATCTTTGACCAGTCTGGTAATCGGAAAGCTCAGCGCATTGTTCCAATACAGATCGAAGGTCGAAGAAACCGCGTCGACCACCGGGCCGATGGCGAGCACGTCGAGATCGCCAAACACGAGATTGTCGTCGAAGGCGAAATACTCGTTACCGATGTTACGTCCGCCGATAATCGTCACCTGGTTATCGATGGTAAATGATTTGTTGTGCATTCGTCGGGTTACATCGCCCAAGCGGGAGACATACTGAATCCAGCGCGCCGTGCCGCGGCCGAAGGGATTGAATACACGTATCTCGATGTTTGGATGCGCGTCGAGCGCGGCGACACTCATATCCTTGTTGTCGTCGAGCGCCATGTCGTCGACCAGTAAGCGAACGCGCACCCCCTGGTCGGCTTCCCGCTGCAAAACGTCGAGAAACAGCTTGCCGGTAAGGTCATGGTGAAACAGGTAGTACTGGGCATCGATGCTGCTCTCGGCACGATAGGCGAGCAGCGCGCGCGCCGCGAACGCGTCCAGGCCGCTCGGCAGCAAATGGAATCCGGATTGCCCGGGATGGGCGCTTAGATTGGCTTCGATCGCTCGTCCAAGCGTCGTACCCGCGGTGTCGCGCAGGGTAAACGACTCTTCGCGATGGCCATTGGGGGGCGGGCTGGCGCAACCCTGGAATGCCAATATCGCCACCCCCAGGACCAGGTGGCGCCGGACTGTTTGCCAGTTTTTAGAGTAAAAACATGTTCCCATGCGCGCGGATGCTACCATCAAGTATTCCGCAATTAAATCAATCAGGCCTCATAGCGGGCGCTCCGAGTCGGGCGATATCCACTGCGACCGGCCTTTTAGGCAAGCTAAAGGCATGCCAAACCTAGCCGCCGAACGAGTTCGAGCCCCTATTCATGCTCGAATATTCTGCCCCACTGCTCGGCGTCGATCGACAGCCTGAGCCGCTCGCGCAGTTTGATGTTGCGCTGTTGCGAAACATACCATTCGAGGTTGAGCTGCTCGAGCCGGCGCAGCGTTTGCCGCGAACCGGCCTCGTGATTCAGGTAGAGCTCGCGCAGGTCGTTACCCGAGTCGACAAATATCCGTTCGAACTTGTCAACCTCGGTTTCGAGTTCGGAGAGGATCCGTTTCGCCTGGGATAGCTGCTGCGGATCTTTGATCGCTAACTCGAGCCGATCTGCGATCGGATAGACGTCGGACGGGGTTAGCATCGAGCCGCCCAACAATCCGCCAGCGAGTAGAAACACCGTTAACATTGCGTTCAGCATGTCATATGTCTCCCGTTGCCTGCCCGAAGAGCTGCCGGCGGGGATCGAAATTGTCGAGCTGGAACTCGGCGATGACGCGCCACTCGCTCGCGCTGGTAGCGGCCTTCATCTGCGTAATCAGCTCGATGAACCGCAACTGTTTTTGCGCGCGCTCGCGGTTGTAATAATCGACCATTTCGATATGGACGTCGCGACTTGTATCGTATTCGGCATTGATTGTTTTAAATTCGCGCCGATACTGCTGCAACATTGCACCGGTCTCTTCGATCAGGCGATCGCGCTCCTCGAACAACGCGAGCAAGCGTTCGGCGCGCGCCGCATCGACCACCGTCGCCTTCACTAGCCGGGTTTCATCGGCTCGAAACTGCGCCGCGTCGGGTGCCTGTTTGGCGCAGCCCGATGTAGCACAGGCGAGTAACAGTAAAAGGGTGGTTTTTTTCATCTAATACACCTTGTCACGGCGATGATTGCCGCGGTCGGTCGGGCCAGGAAATGGCGCAGTCATAACAGTTTCCAATGGGGTTGGACTTTGTTTTGCACGCGCGTCAGCCCGGGCCGTTTGCGGATCGGGTGTTTCCCGACGATCAGGAATTGCAGGTCGTCGATCACGGTAAAGCCGCTGCGATAATAGGAATGCCCGAGAAAGCTTTGTCTAACCTCGGTTGCATCGATGGTGTCGATTCCGCGGAAGGTGTATACCTTATCGCTGGAATCGCGCACGCGCGGATACCCACTCAGACTGGACGACGTAATCGGCGCCAGATCGTTCGACGACGCGTAAACGCTAGTCGGAATGCCTACGCGATTGACCGCGGATACGATATCGCGCTGAAAAATTCCCAGGTCGGTGGCGTAAAATACCTGCATCTGGCCGGCGTCCCGAGAAGGAATTTGCGTGGCGATGCCGACGCATCCCTGGATCGATATTGCCAGTAAGAAAAAGCTAAACGGCCGGATCACCAACGGGATAATCACAGCCTGTTGCGGCGCTTAAGGACGGATTGCAATGACGCACCGCCGCGCGTGGGCGGCGACGGCTGAACCGGGTTTACAAACATCGGGGCGTTTCACTGTGAGTTGAGCATATTCTATACGTCGGCCCGTTTCGGCGAAAGCCTGCGCCGGGATGAATTCCGTACTCGAATTTTACCTCTGGGACCTATCCCGGCTGGCGCGAGGGCAGGGCGAGCGCCTGGCATTCGGAACGACTACTTCCGTGTCGGTAGCTGCGATATCGAAGCGGAATTCTCCGGTTACCAAGGTTCGGTTGCTGCGGCCGCGGCCTGTAGAGTCGATGTATTCTGAGCGACTGATTCCGCTGGAGCGAGCGGCTCGCGACGGCTGGATACGAGGTATACTATCGCCGGGCTTGCAGTCGGAGCTTACGCCTGCCGGCGCTAACGGGATTCGAAGAAAAAACGGGATAAATCGTTGCGATTCATGCGAAAAAATTCCGCGTCGCCGCTAGAAGTCGGTCCAGATCTGCGCTACCGCTTACGGCCTGCATCCCCGGACCCGGAGATTTTTAGGTTACCAGTCTATCGATTGCGCGCAAAACTCAGTCAAAATATTCTAAACTTGCCAACAACCTATGAGAAATCTGAACCTGCCAACGGGTAACAGCATACCGACCTTCGGACTCGGCACCTGGGGCATGGGCGAGCACAGCGATCGCTTTCAGCGCGAGACGGACGTCATCCGCGCCGCGCTCGATATGGGCGTCAAGCTGATCGATACCGCCGAAATGTACGGCGAGGGGGGCGCCGAACAGGTAATCGGCGAGGCGATCCGCGGCCGCCGCGACGGGCTGTTCCTGGTGAGCAAGTTTTACCCGCACAACGCCAGCCGCAATGGCGTCGTCGACGCCTGCGAACGCAGCCTGCGGCGCATGGATTGCGACTGGATCGATTTATACCTGCTGCACTGGCCCGGAAGCATACCGCTTTCGCAAACCTTCGAGGCCTTGCGTGAATTGCAGGCTCAGGGCAAGATCCGCGACTTCGGCGTCAGTAATTTCAACCTCTCCAATTTGCAGGAAATTCCCGCGGTCGATCAATCGCAGCTCGGCTGCAATCAAGTCTTTTATAATCTGGCGCACCGCGAGGTCGAATGGGAAATAGCGGACTGGTGCCGCCAGCGGGGTATCCCGATTATGGCCTATTCGCCCCTGGATCAGGGCGGTTCGTTGCTGCGATCCCCGGTCATAACCGACCTTGCCGAGCAACATTCGGCGAGCGCCGCGCAGATCGCGCTGGCCTGGCTGCTGCATCAGCCGGGTACCGTCGTGATTCCGAAATCGGCGCGCCCGGCGCGCATCCGGGAAAATCTCGGGGCGGTTGAAATTAAGCTCGGCAACGAGGACCTGGCCGCGCTCGATAACGCCTTCCCGGCACCCACACAGCCAGTGCGATTGGGAATGCGATAATCCTGGCGGCGCGAACCGTAAACGGGGCCTTGATTGCCGAATTCCCGCCGCGTTCCGCGCGGGATTTAAAGCCACGCCGGCCTATCTGTCAATGGGTTTCTTCCTCGAAAAAAATGTGACGAAACCCTCAATATTCAACTCACCCGGCCGATATTGTGCTGAGTCAAGTATTGAATATCCAGGCTAGTATTATGAAATCACCCAAGATGCCGGTAAACGAAAAGCAACGTCTCACGGAACTGCATTCGCTCAATATTCTCGATACCTCGCCGGAAGAACGCTTCGACCGGCTCACGCGCATGGCCAAACGGGTATTTGGCGTCGATATTGCGCTGGTTAGCCTGGTAGATGAAAACCGTCAATGGTTCAAGTCGAAGGCGGGACTCGAAGCCGACGAAACCGGGCGCGACATTTCGTTTTGCGGACATGCGATTCTCGGCAACGATATCTTTGTGATCGGCAACGCACTCGACGACCAGCGCTTCTACGACAATCCGCTGGTTACCGGTCCGCCGAATATCCGTTTTTACGCCGGAGCGCCGCTGCGCTACATGAATGGCAGCAAGCTCGGTACGCTGTGCATTATCGATAGTAAGCCGCGCAAGCTGGGACAAGAAGAAATGGATACGCTGCGCGACCTGGCGGAGATGGCCGAAGGCGAATTAAACGCAGTTCATCTAGCCGCGATCGACGATTTGACCCAGATTTGCAACCGCCGCGGTTTTACTGCGCTGGCGCACAACAGCCTCTGTTTGTGTGCGCGTCAGGAGGCGCCGGTAGCGCTGATGTATTTCGATCTCGATCAGTTCAAACCGATCAACGATAAATTCGGGCACGCCGAGGGCGATCGCGTACCGGCCGATTTTGCCGGCCTCATGCGCAATACCTTCCGCGATTCAGACGTATGCGCCCGTATCGGCGGCGATGAATTCGCGGTGCTGTTGACCAATACCAAAAAGCGGCAGGCAAACGAAATCGCGGAACGTTTTCGCGCCGAGGTCGAGGCATTTAACCTTCAGCAAGACCGCGGCTACGATATCGAGTTTTCCGACGGTATCCTCAGTGTCAAACCCGATAATGCATGCTCGATCGAAAGCCTGCTGGGCCAAGCCGACGAACTCATGTACAGGAAAAAGCTCGAGCGGGTGCCAGCTGTCGAGCCAGCCAGAGGGGCTTGACTGCCGTTACCCGCGCCCTGAGTTGAGTTAACGCCTGAAATCGCTCGCTTTGCGGTGCCGCCGGATCTCGAGAATTGCCGATCGCGGCATGTATAAATCGCTAAAGTGTCGCCGTGGTCGCCGGAGTTGTCGCTATTACCGCGTCCAAACGGCGAGTACCGCTAGTCGATTTTTTGTTGCGGTCCGATTAGCTCGCTGCGGTTTCGAACCTAGGGTTCGGCCTAGTGCCGGGAAAGTGGCGCATGCGCGCGGGTATTGGCATGCGTCCGGGAATCTTTTTACCAAGCGCTGTCGCGACCGCTTGATACCGGGTGGCGGGTCCAATCCGGGTCTAAGCTGAAATGAAGACGTCGGGTAGTCACGGAACTGTCGGCCGGATGCCGGGTGATGCTACTATCGAATCCCGGAATCGCACTCAGAGCCTTAAAACAATCATGAATAGCCAAAACCGGCGGCAAAAGCTGCGTCATATTTTCAACGGCGATCTTTGCCTGCATCCCGGGTCGGTTTACGATCCGATTTCCGCCAGGGTGGCCGAAGACCTGGGATTCGAGGCCGGAATGTTCGCCGGTTCGATCGCTTCCTGCACCGTGCTGGGTGCACCCGATATCATCGTTTTGACCCTAACCGAGCTTGCCGAGCAGGCGCGGCGCATTTGCCGTGCGGGCGACCTGCCCTTGATCGTCGACGCCGATCACGGTTACGGCAACGCGCTCAACGTCAAACGCTGCGTCGAGGAATTGGAGGCCGCCGGCGTCGCTTGCCTGACGATCGAAGATACGCTGTTACCCAAACGTTTCGGCGCCGATCGCAGCGAGTTCCTCACGCTCGAAGAAGGAGTCGGCAAGATGAAAGCGGCGCTGGCCGGGCGCCGGGACCCGGACTTAATTGTGCTCGGGCGCACCAGCGCGGTTGGCGCTAATGGCGTCGAGGACGGCATTCGCCGAGCGCGCGCTTATCTCGACGCCGGCGTCGACGGCATTATGTTCGTCGGCATCAAGTCCTGCTCCGAACTGGAAGCCATCGCCGCCGCGATCGACGCGCCGATTATGCTCGGTGGCGCCGGCGCCGAACTCAGCGATCGCGGCTATCTGGCGGACTGTGGCGTACGTATCGCATTGCAGGGCCATCAACCGTTTATGGCCGCGGTACAGGCGATGTACGATACGCTCAAAGCGCTGCGCGACGGCACGCCGCCCGCCGAACTCAAAAGCGTGGCCTCGCCCGAACTGATGAAACGCTTGACCCGGGATCGGCAATACCGGGCCTGGCAGGACGAATTTCTATCGTGATAGGGGCAGCAGGCGCGACGGTCCGACGCAGCCGGGAGATAGCCAGCGACGCCATCCCCCGCTTGAGCCGCGAGATCTGTTGGCAATGCCCTATTGCAGTTTTCGCTAGCGTGGCGGCTGCTCGCATCGGGCCGTCCAATAGTTAGCCTTCAGCGCTGGGCGAAGTAGTTTTGCAGGAAGGTTTCGAAGGGAATGTCGGCGGCGGCTTCGAGCGCCTGTTGCCGTTCGATAGAGTCGCGGGCCGTCTGTTCGAAATGCGTTAGTTTGCCGGCATCGAGCGGATGCTCGACGAAACGTTGCTGATGCTGGCGCGACATGCGCAACGCGAAGTGATAAAACTCTTCTTTGTTGGCGGCCATGTCGGCCAGCATGCGTGCCGACGGCGTCAGGTCGGGATCGGCGATTTTGGCCTGCTGCTTTTGTAACGCATCGCAGTAACAATGAATCTCCACGTTCTTGTCCAGCAGCTCGCAGCCGGCGGTCATCTGGTCGATTACTTCATTGGCCCAATCGCGCAGCAGGAGCGCGCCGCCGTTACGGCGCAAGCACAATTGCGGATCGCGTCCACGTTCGGCGACGGCGTTGATATTGAATTTAATCTCGGCCAGCTCGCGCTCGTCGTAGGAGTCGCTCGGCGCCAGCAGGCTGAAAAGCAAAAATGATTCCAGGAAACGCATTTGATCTTCGCTGATGCCGAGCGGTTCATAGGCATTGACGTCGAGCGAACGCAATTCGATATAGGCGACACCGCGGCGGGCCAACGCCAGCGTCGGTTTTTCCTCGCCCTGCAAAATCTGCTTCGGGCGTACGCTCGAATAATACTCGTTTTCGATCTGCAGAATATTGGCGTTGAGCTGTTGCCACTCGCCGTTGTTAACCATTTCGATTTTCTGGTATTCGGGGTAAGGCGTCGAGATCGCGTGGCTCAGGCTGTCGACATAGGCCTGCAGGCTGTTGTAGTCGATCCTGATACCGGCCTCGCCCTCCTTGTTGTTCTGGTAGCCGATATCGCCCATGCGCAGGGAGGTCGCATAGGGCGCGTAATAGGAATACTTGTACCATTTTTGCAACGAGGTCGGGGACGCGCCCAGAAAGGAGGCACAGATCGCGGGTGAAGCGCCGAATAAATAGGGCACCAGCCAACCGTAGCGCTGCAGATTACGCACCATCCCGATATAGGATTCGGAGACGAAACTAGCATGATCGCGCTGATCGCCAAGCTCCGTGCGGTACAGCCGCCAAAACTGGTCCGGGTAGGAATAGTTGAAATGTACCCCGGCAATGGCCTGCATCATGCGCCCGTAGCGGTGTCCCAGGCCGCGGCGATAGGCGGTTTTCATCTTCGCCGCATTGGAGCTGCCGTAGTGCGCAATCGGGATACTGGCGTCACCCTCGACCACGCAGGGCATACTTGTGGCCCACAGGATTTCATTGTCGAGCTGGCTGTAGACGAAACGCTGAGTGTCGTCGAGAAATTGCAGGGTATCGCAAAAATGGTTGAACGGCGGGGTTACCAGCTCGAGCAGCGCCTCCGAGTAGTCGGTGGTAATGCTGGGATGGGTTAGGGCGGAACCGAGGCTATGCGGATGCGGGGTCTGGGCGATACCGCCGTCAACCGCAACGCGCAGGCTTTCCTTTTCGAGACCGACCTTGCGGCCCTGTAATACTTGTCTGATATCGCTGGTCAGTAACCGCGCGACGCGTTGTTCGATGATGGAGCTCAACGGAAATTCCCTGGATAGCTGTGAAGTCGATTGTGCCTAGGTCATAAGGCGGATGCAAAAGTTTCAGGCGAGCGAAGCTTTTGCAATGACTTGCAGTCATTGAAATATGGCGGTGCAGCGCTGTGCCGCGGAAACTCCGAATATATCCAGCTGCTATCGGCCGGCCTGGACGCGTTCTAGAATGCCGGTCAGGCAACCGACGTTGCCGGCCGCCTTGGTTAATTCATCGGTCGCCGTGGTCAGGCATTCGATCCCCTTGTCTTCGAGATAGGCCTGGAATTTCGGCAAGCCCGCCACCATCAGGATACGTCTGGGCCCGAGGGTGACGAAATTGATGCCGCGGTAACTTTCCGGGTCGTCGGCAAATGGCGGAAATTCAACCTGGTAGCCGCGCTCCTGCAGGATGCGTACGGTGCGGTGCGGGGTACGCCGCGGCCAACAGATCGCGAGGTCGCGATCGACGATGCGCAGCAGGCTCATGAAATGCATGATGCCAAACGGTGAATCCACCGCGATCAGATCGATGCCCATCTCCGCCAGCAAGTTTGTCAATTGCCCGATTGCCGCTTCATTGGTGCGTAGTCCGCAGCCGACCATGGCAGTATTTTCATCGATCCACTTCAGATCGGCGCCTTCGAAGGTACCGCTGCCGGTGAGCGTTTTCAGGATCGGGATGCCGAGTTCGGCAAGTTTGCGCGCGACCCAACGTTCTTCCGCGGCGCGCACCGTCGACGCCGGCCGCGCCAGGATTGCGCCCTGCGGAGTCATCGCGAACAGGTCGGCGCAAAACATCAAGTTCGGCTGACATGCTGTGTCGGGTTCGACAAAATGCACCGCGATGCCCTGTGAGCGGTAGGTTTCGACCAGAGCCTTATGTTCGTCACGCGCAAGCGCAACGTCTAACGGCGCCAGCATTTGTGCAGCCTCGGGGTCGTCCCGGGCCGCATTCAATTCTTCACCGGGGCAGTGCAGTAACACCGCTTTGAGCTCGCGCCATTCGGAATCGATGCCGCAGACGCCCCAGATATCGCCCAACTCCTGGTGATGCGTGGCGTCGCGTTGCGACCAGTTTTCACCGCCGTAAGCCGCGCTGCCGAAGGTGCTAGGGGGTTTATCCGCTGTCGTCATTGCCGGTCTCTAGTTGCGATTCGACCAGCGCCACCCAGAAATCGGCGCCGATACTGAGAATGTCGTCGTTAAAATCATAACTGGGATTATGCAGGCTACAGCCGCCAACCCCGTCCTCGCCGTTACCCAGCAGCAAATAAGCCCCCGGCAGGACTTGTAACATATAGCCAAAATCCTCTGATGTCATTACCGGCCGGCTGTCGTCATTCACGTTATGCGGGCCGACTACCTGGCGCGCGACGCGGGCCGCGATTTCGGCTTCGGCGGGCGTATTCACCGTCGGCACGAAGTTCCGACGATAGCTGAATTCGTAGCTCGCGCCATGCGCGGCACAGATGCCGCTGACGATGCGCTCCATCGTGGTTTCGATGTGATCCTGTACCGCCGAGGTCAACGAGCGCGTATCGCCCTTAAGCTTTACCCGACCGGGTACCACATTGACGGTACCGTTGGTTTCGAACTCGGTGAACGAAATCACCGCGTGTTCCATCGGATCCAAGTTGCGCGCTATCAGCGACTGCGTGGCGGTCACGATTTCGGCGCCGATTACGATCGGATCCCGCCCCAAATGAGGCATGGCCGCATGGCAGCCGACGCCATCGATGCTGATTTCAAAGTTATCTTCGGCAGCCATAATCGAGCCGGCGCGCAGCGCGAACTTGCCGACCGCCAGTGACGGAAAATTATGAATTGCGTATACCGCTTCGACCGGAAATCGTTCGAACAAGCCATCCTCGAGCATCGCGCGGGCGCCCTCGCCATGCTCTTCGGCCGGCTGGAAAATAAACACGACCTGGCCGTCGAAGTTACCCTCGGCGGCGAGGTATTGCGCCGCTCCCAGCAACATCGCGGTATGACCGTCATGCCCGCAGGCATGCATCCTGCCTTCGATTTGCGAGCGATGTTCGAAACTATTCGATTCACTGATCTTGAGCGCATCCATGTCGGCACGCAGTCCGATTGCACGTTTACCGTCGCCTTTTTTCAGCAAGCCGACGACGCCGGTTTTGCCGATCGAAGTGAATACTTCGAGTCCGAACTGGTTGAGTAATTCGGCTACTTTTTTTGCGGTGCGCCGCTCTTCAAAGGCCATTTCGGGGTGGCGATGAATGTCATGTCGCCAGGCCTGCATGACGGCGTGGCTGGGCTCGGTGTAGGAAGTCAATTTATTCATGCTGTTAACTGCCGTGACATTTGCGCAATATATAACCATGTTCCGGCAACAATTACAGCAACTGCGTGCAAAACTGGCGCAATCCGATATCGACGGCGCAATTATTAGCGATGTCGATTCGGTGTATTACTTCTGCCGAGGTGGACCGCATCGAGGCCTGGAACGACGGCCTGGGCAAGGAATGGCGCGCGCATGTTCCGGCGTAACTCAAGCGCGCTTCCAGAATTGCACTCGACGCGCGGTAAATGCCACCGCCGCTGCGCGCCTATATCGATTCGCTGGTGGAGGCGGCGGCGGTGGAGGATATCGCGCCGATTATCGCCGAGATGCGGATGATCAAATCACCCTGGGAATTGCAACTGGCGCGGCATGCCGGCGAGGTCGCCAATGCGATGATGGCGGCCGGGCGCGGGGCCATAAACGCCGGGGTGGCGCAAACGAAATCGGGTTCAACCGCCGCGGATGAAAATAATCCAACTACCTAGTCTGCGACTCGGGATCGATTTCAAAAAAGACTGCCGCATTACGCAACTAGTGTCTCAAATTGCGCTATAACTAGCAGAGCACATAGGTTTTGCCGCCGCCGATGAGACCATGAAGAAATTATTATTGATTGTCACAGTTTCGCTATTTCACCTGGCTTCGATGCCTGTCGATGCCGAGGTATATAAATACCAGGATAAAAACGGCAAATGGCACTTCACCGACAAACCGCCGAAAGATAAGAGCGCCAGCAAGGTCGCTTCCACCGCCGGCACGCGGGCGGTCAAGTCCGATTTGAAAGAAGAATTGCTTAAGGCTTTTAATCCGGATTCGAATACCGGTATCGCTTCGCTTTCGGTAGTCACGGTAAAGACCGGCAGCGGCTCCGGCTCGGGATTCTTCGTGACCGGCGATGGTTACATCATTACCAATCGGCACGTTGTCCGGCCCGCAACCTCGAGCCAGTGGAAAAATAGCGAGGTTAAACTTGACGAGTGGAAGCAGCGGCTCGATAACTACAAGATCGATCTCAAGGATGACGCAGAGCGGCTTAACGATGCCAAACGCAGCATCGACGAAAACCGCGAATACATGCAGTAGAACCGAGCCTCGGATTCGGAGAAATCGCGCTACAAGCGCTATATTAAACGGTATCAGAAAAACAAGGACCGCCATCAAGACAGGGTCAGCGAGTACCGCAGGCTTAAAGACGAGTACCGAAAGGAAAAATCCGAATTCGGTTTTAATAGCAGTATGAGTAACTTTTCCAAAAAGTTCACCATCATTCTGAAAGGCGGCAAGAAACTAAAAGCGAAATTGGTCAAGGTCAGCAAGGAGTACGATCTGGCCTTGTTGAAACTCGATCAATACAGCACGCCATACCTGACCCTATCGAGTCAACAGTATCCGCGACAGGGAACCCGCGTTTTCGCCATCGGCAGCCCGCTCGGCATTACCGACTCGTTAACTTCCGGGATTATTACCAAATCCAGCAAGCATCACTTGTTTACCGATACACAGATTCTGCCGGGAAATAGCGGCGGTCCTTTAATCGATGCCGACGGCAGGGTGTTGGGCGTCAATACTGCGATTTTGGCAAAGAACCGAAATGCGGACGGGCTCGGGATGGCGATCTATGCCGCGCGTATCCGTAGCGAATTTGCGCGCGAATTAGGCGGTAAGCTTTAGCCCGCTTGGTCGGCCGCGATCAGGCCAGCAGCACCGCCACAATGCCCGTCAGAAAAATACCGTCGAAGGTGCCGGCGCCGCCGATCGAGGCCACCGCGGTACCGATTTTCCGAATATCGTTCAAGCGCAGCAAGTCGGCACCCAGCAGTACCCCGAGAGTTCCGCAGATATAAGCCAACGGAGCACTGTTGGCGGGCGCTAACAGCAGAGCCATCAGGGCCGCGGTAATCGGCGCGACCAATATCGGTATGCCGATGCCCAGGCCGCGCACCGGCCGGCTGGTGAAGTAGCAGACCGTCGCGACCAGCGCGATGGCCAGCAGGATTCGCATCGGCGCCAACGGATTGATGCTGGCGAGATAAATTGAAAAGCCGATCGGGATCAGGGCGCCACCGACATTGATGGCGACGATCGTCTTGCCGTCGAAGCTCAGCGGCCGGCCAAATACTAAGCCTTGCAGGCCTCGGATTTCTTCATCCGGCGGTGCCTGCGCAGCAATCCGGAACAGCGGTAAATTGATGCCGCTGCCGATTAGCGTGCAGGCCAGCAACAGTATAGCCGAGTGGGTCGATAGCCCGAGTTTGTCGAGCGCCAGCGTGAATATCCCCAGGTAGATGATTGTCACCGCCAGTACCAGGATGAAAATCAGCAATAAAAACTGCATTGCGGAAGGAGGCGGGCGCATGAATAAGCCGGCTTACGAGTCGAGACCAGGCGCCGGCAGGCAGGCGTCGCGTTCAGGCATTGACGACATAAGTCAGAATTTCGACGACCTGTTCGGGGGTCTCGGCCCAGGCCATTGCGGCGGCATCGACTTCTTTTAACGGGTGCACGATGTCTTGCTCGTGCAGCGTGATATAAGGCTTGCCGCTCGCCGCGCAGTAGCCGGCGTCGAAGGCCGCGTTCCACTGCTTGTAGCGGTCGCCGAAACGGACTATCGCGAGGTCGCATTTTTGCAGCAGCGTCTGGCTGCGAATGGCGTTCACTTTCGAAGATTTATGATCGCGCCAGAAACCGCTAGCCTGCGGTCCCAGCATATCGCCGGCGGCGTCGCTGGCTTCGTGATCGGTGACCGCCGAAGTGAATTCGATTGGTAGATCGAGTTTGCCGGCGCCGGCGATTATCTGCTCGCGCCAGTCGGTGTGGATTTCTCCGGATAAATATACGCTCCAGATCATGTCTTGCTCCTGTCGGGTTACGGGGCCCGGTAAACGCGGGCGTCGAGGCGATTTTTACGTAAACCCATTATTTAACAATTCCCGACGGAAAGACAATGCTAAGATGGCGCCGTCGAAATTCTTGCGTAAAGAGTTCTGCGTGTCGTTTAACCGGACCACATTGTTATCCTGGCTGCTGGTCTGCAGTTGCCTGCTGCCGTCGGTGACGGCGGCGCAGAGCGAATTGTCGACCGAGCCGGTCGTTACCATCGAGCTGCTGGAAAGCCGCCTGCGTGAGGCGCAAGCGTCGAGCGAATACGAAGCCACCGGCAAATCCCCGCTGGTCGATCTCTATCGCAGGTCGATCCGGTTTGCCGAGCAGCGGCGCAGCTTCGAAACCGCCACGGCGAAGTTCGTTCAGGCGCGCGAAAGCGCGTCGCAGCAATCGGCCGCATTGCGCAAACAATTGGAGAAGCTCGAATCCAGGGGAGCTCCTAAATTGCGTGACTCGTTGGCGCGTAAGGCATTACCCGCCCTCGAGCAGCAATTGCTCAGCGAAAAGGCCGATTTGACCACCCTGGCGAATTCCCTGGGAGAGCTGGAAGTCCGCTTGGAAACACAGCCGCTGCGTGCGCAACAGGCGCGTGACCGACTGAGCGAAGCCAAGCAGCGCCAACCCGAGCTCGCCGACGCATTACAGTTGTCGGTTCCCGACGATCAGTTACCCGTTTTGACCGAAGCCCAGCGTTGGGCGTTGGAGCTCGAGACCCGCGCGCTCGCCGGTGAAATCGAGATGCTGGACCAGGAATTACTGAGCCAGCCGATGCGCATCGAATTGCTCGGGGCCCGGCGCGACAAGGCGACCCTGGAATTGAATCGGCAGCGGCAGTACGTCGAGTTGCTGGAAACCCTGGTGGTGGAGCGGCGTTTGGGAGATGCCGAAAGCGTCAGGGAGGAAGCGGAGGAAACGGAACGCAGGACCTTCGGCAAGCATGAATTAGTGCAGGACTTCGCACAAGGCAATCGGGTACTCGGTGAAGAGTTGAATGCGCTTGCCACGGAACTGGAGCGGGTAACCCGTGAAGAAAATACCGCCACCGCTTGGGCCAAACGTTTCGCCGACGATTTTCGCCTGGCGCGCCAGAAACTTGAGATTGCCGGCTTGAGCGAAGCACTGGGGCAGGTGTTGCTCCAGCAGCGCCGCGAACTACCCGTAGCGGGGGATTTCAGGACCGCCGAGGAGCGCCGCCGCCAACTCGTTATCGATTCTAGCCTGCGCCAGATCCGCAATCAGCAGGAACGCGTCCGCATGCGCGATATCAATGTCTACGTCGATGACCTCTTGACGCCCTTGTCGGAGACTTGGCGCGGATTATTGCGTGCCGAGATTCTGCAGCTTGCCGGGGTGCGGCGCGACTTGCTGGATAAGGCGATCGCCGCCGACGATACCTATTTACAGGCGCTCGGTGAACTCGATTTCGCACAGCGGCAGTTGTCGGAGACGGTAACCGCCTATAACGAATTTCTCGATGAACGCTTGCTGTGGATTCGGACCGGCGAGCTGCCGTCCTGGGAGACACTGCAATCGATCTCGCAGAACGTCGCGATTTTTATTTCGCCGACCCACTGGCTGGAGCTGGGCATGGCGCTGATAATGCCGGCCAGGTTCCCCTGGCTGCTGTTGCTGGGGCTGTTGCTGTTCGGTTTCCTGCAGAGAAATACCCGCAGGCTGCGACAATCGCTCGAAAGAAGCAGCCGCAATGTCGGCCAACTGCGCCACGACCGGTATATTGCCACGCTCAGGGCGTTAGCCCTGACGCTAGTGCTGGCCTTGCCCTGGCCGATCCTGTTTGCGGCCCTGGGATTGCATCTACAGTTTGTGCAAACGATCAATCCACTCCTACTCGAGAGCCACCTCAGCCAACCCGCCGTCTGGACCGGTCAGTTCGTGCCCGCGATCGGCGCCGCGTTCTACGCGCTCGCGCTGTACCATTTCTATTTCGTTGCGTTCCGAGTATTTTGCGAACCGCGCGGCCTCGCGGTCGCGCATTTTAAATGGAGCCCGCCGACGGCCGCCAAGCTGCGCCATCAGACCCGTCGACTGATGTCGGTCTTTCTACCGACGGCGTTCATACTGATTGCATCGGTCTCCTTTGATCCCGCGGCCCTGGCCGGGGGATTAAGCCGGTTGTTTTTTGTCATCGTCATGCTGGCCCTGGCCTGGTTTTTCGGACGAATCCTGGCGCCGGATAAAGGTGCGCTGCGAAAATTCTACGCCGCCAATCCGGGCAACCCGATCACCTGGTTCCGCTATTTGTGGCTGGTGCTCGGATTGACCTTGCCGGTCTTGTTAGGGTTGCTTGCCGCGGTCGGTTACGTTTATACCGCGGCCCAGTTCGGGGCGCGCCTGGTCGATACGCTGTGGCTGATCGTCGCGATTATTTTAATCCATCAACTCGTGGTGCGCTGGGTTATGCTGACCGAACGCCGGCTCGCGTTTCTCGATGCACTGGTGAGGCATCGGGCGCAGCGTGCCGCCCGGGACGCCGGCGAGGGTGACGGCGCTACCGGCGAGGTCGACCCGATGCAGCCCGACGCGCCGGAGATCGATTACGAAGCCCTGAGCGAGGATACCACCAAGCTGATCAATACCGCCTTGTTGCTGGTTGCCGCACTTGGGCTTTGGGTGATCTGGTCCGACGTCTTGCCGGCCTTCGGTATTCTCGACGATATTTCCTTATGGCAGCGCAGCGCGCTGGTCGACGGCGCGGAACAGCTGGTTCCGGTGACGCTAAAAGACGTTATCCTCGGTACCCTGGCGATTCTCATCATTTTCGTCGGCGCGCGCCGTTTACCGGCGCTGCTCGAGATAGTGCTGCTGGCGCGTCTCAATATCTCGGCCGGCAGCCGCTACGCGATAACCACGCTGACGCAATATGCGATCGTTGCCATCGGCGTGGTACTCGTATTCAACCTGCTCGGCGGCAAGTGGTCGGAGATTCAGTGGTTGATCGCCGCACTGGGCGTCGGAATCGGTTTCGGCTTGCAGGAAATCGTGGCTAATTTTATCAGCGGATTGATTTTATTATTCGAACGCCCGATCCGGATCGGTGACGTCGTCACGGTCGGCGACACCGACGGGGTCGTCACCAAGATCCGTATTCGCTCCACCACGATCCGTGGCTGGGACCAGAAGGAATTGCTGGTACCCAATAAAGAGTTTATTACGGGGCGGCTGCTGAACTGGACGCTTACCGACCCGGTCACGCGCATCGTAATTCCGGTTGGTATCGCCTACGGCAGCGATGTGACACGCGCGATTCAACTGGTGCAGGAAGTGGCCGACGAACACGAACGCGTGCTCGATGATCCGCCGACGCTGGTCGCATTCGAGAGTTTCGGCGACAGTTCGCTGACCATCGTGTTGCGCTGTTTCATCGGCTCGATGGATTATTGGCGGCAAACCATGAGCGAGCTGCACCTGGCCATTAATAATAAATTCAGCGCGGCCGGCATCAATATCGCCTTCCCGCAACGCGATATACATTTGGATAGCTCGCAACCGCTTGAGTTGCGAATTCACCAGCTGAATCGTGCGGAGGAATAAAGTTATCATCCCTGATTTCGCGGGGCTTAAACATGCTCCAGCCACTTTTCCCAGGATGCGATTCGTTCGGCGATCAGTGCGTAGCCGTCGTCGCCCGGATGCACCCCGTCACCCGCGGCCAGCGCCGCCTGGTAGCGAGGGCTCGATAAGAATTCCGGGAATAGTTGCAGGTAGTCGACTCCGATATCGCGCGCCAGCGCCGCGTAAGCCTGGTCGTAAGCCTCGATTTCGGCATTGCGCATCTCCCAGGAGGCTTCATCGGTTTGCATCGGATTGACCGATTCGTCCAGTGGCGTAGGACCGATCCACAATATCTGAGAGATCGATTGCGCCGCGCTCATGATACGGCCCGCGGTTGCAAGCGAGGCCGCGAGGTCAACCTGAACAACGTTGCCGTCGGCTTTGGCGGCATCGTTGAAGCCGAAAGCGAACAGCATTAGTCCCGGCCCGTTTCGGCTGCGCGCCGCGGCCTCCGTGCGCCAGCGCAGTTCGATATCCCGCGAGGTATCGCCGTTGACGCCGAGGTTGTAACCGGCTACTTCGTCGTCGCCGTGTTTCAATCCGCAACAGAGTCGTCCCGGCCAACCCAGGCCCTGGCTATCGTTGCAGCCGAGAGTGATGCTGTCGCCAAAGCAGAAGATTCGTACAAATTTCATCGGCCGCCCTTGTTTGGTCAAACAGGGCTGGATTGTAAAAGGGGAGTCGCTCGATTGACAGCCAGGATCTATTCGAGTGCCGGTCGTCCTGCCCGCGTCAAGCGCCGGGCACAGTGTTAAAATTGCCCGACCGGCGAACTTTTTGAGATGGCGGACGAACTAAAGGATATGAAACCCACGTTACTCGTTTTATTGGCAGTCCTGCTCGCGGCCTGCGCCAGCAAGCCGCCGCCGGCGATAGCCAAGATCCCGCCGCAAGACTTGTCGCTAACCAAGGTTCGTATCGACATTGACCGCTATCTCGGTTCCGAGGTGCGCTGGGGCGGGATTATCAGCAAGGTTGAAAACAAGACCGACCGCACCTGGATCGAAATCGTGCGGCACGAGTTGGGCGACGACGGCCGGCCGCTAACCGGTGGCAAGAGCGATGGCCGCTTCATCGCCAGTTTCGGTAAATTCGTCGACCCGCTGGTATATGAAACCGGCCGCTCGCTAACCGTGGTCGGAGCAATCGAAGCGAAGACTAGCCGCCCGATAGGTGAATTCGAATACCTGTTTCCAATCGTTGCGGTCGAAGGTTCGTTTCTGTGGAAACCGCGTCAAACAGTGCCTGCGGCAGTCTATCCGCCGGCGTACTTTTACTACAGTCCCTGGCATTATCATTCCCGGCCTCATCACCGTCATCATCGTCATCACCGTCATAAAAAACCGTCGTTTGGGAGCCACTCTTGAGAAGTGTCAGCGCGGCAGTCCGCGGCTGTACCGGCGTCGGGAAACTGCATTTACAGCGGTGCGCTGCAGCCATATTTAACGCAGGACGCCCCGCGCATCGAGCGCTCGGGCTGCGACTGTTGACCGGTATTGGTCAGCATCGGCGGGTTGAAATCCCGGCACCACTCGCCGTCCTCGGCGGCCAACGCGGTCTTTCCTGCCAGGGCTAACCATAAAAACAGGGCGCAGCGGGCCCGCGTTATGGTTGCTTTAAGCATCGACTTTTCATCCGACATGCATGCTTAACAGGCGACATGAAATAATCTTATCCCTGTCGGATATCAATGCCAGGCATAGCGCCGGTGGAAATTATCGATGTGTTACAAATCAAGTGCCAGATCTCCTCGTGCGCGTGACACACAGGGGCAGAATAATTTTTCCTGTTCGCGCTCGGCTTGCGTCAAGGCCTGGTCACGGTGGATTGGGTCGCCTTCGAGCACCCGCAGCGCGCAGGTTCTGCAGCTGCCGTTGCGGCAACTGTAGTTGACGTCGATGCCCGCTGCGAGCATGGCGTCGAGGATGCTTTAGTCCGCCGCCACCTCGATTTGCCGCCGCGAACGCCGCAGTTCGAGCCGGATGGGTTTGGCATTGGCGATCGCCGCCGGGTCGAAGCGCTCGCAACGAAGGCGATCGGGCGCAATTTCCAATTGCGCGGCAACTGCGTTCACCGCGTCGATCAGTCGCGCGGGTCCGCAGACGTAGAAGACGACATCATCACTTGCCGTGGTTAATATTCGCGCGATATCCAGGCGCCGGTCCTCGGCGGAAAGGTAAAGCTGAATATCGGCGCCAAACTGGCGTTGCAGCCGTTCGCCAAAAGCCATCTCCCCGCGACCGCGCGCGGCGTAGTGAATCTGCAGCGGGTTGGCGCGAGCCCGCAGTGCCTGGGCCATCGGCTTGATCGCCGTGATGCCGATACCGCCTGCGGTCAGTACCGCCGGGCGGCTATCGCTATGTAGGCCGAAGTTATTTTGCGGCAGACCGCAGTTGAGTCTCATGCCGAGGTCGAAGCTTCGATGCAGCGCCAGCGATCCACCGTTGCCGGATGAATCGCGCAGTACCGCAATTTCATAAATATCCCGACGCTCGGGATTCGAGCAAATCGAGTAATGTCGCAACGCCGTCTTGCCGTCCTCGAGTGGTATCGGCACCTGCAAATGTGCGCCTGCCTGCACCGCGGGCAGCATGCCGCCGTCGCGAGCGCGCAGCTCGTAGGCGCGGATCGAAGTCGCCAATTGACGCACCCCGGCAATAACCAGCGGTAACGGCCCCGCACCGAATTGCCGCGGCTCATGCTTGCGCCTGGCGGAACTCTTTAAATCGGTTAGTTCCCGGCGCAAGGCTGCGACCGTCGACTCGATCTCCGATGCGGTGTAGCGCGGGGTGATATGCTGCGGGCAGTTCCAGTCGAAGGCTTCGACGTGGATCAGGAAACCTCGTTCGACGATGGCGCCGTAGTCATCCGTATTCAGTTGGGACAGTAATTCGGACTCATCGTCGCCCACCAGGCGCACGCGTCCCAGCAATTTCAGGCGGCGTCGATTCGGGTAGTCCATCAAGAACAGTGCCACCCGATCGTCCTGGCGCAGGTTACCGACGCTGAGGTACTGGCGATTGCCGCTGAAATCCGCAAAACCGATAGTTTGTGCATCGACAATACGCAGGAAACCGAGCGGGCCACCGCGATGCTGCAGGTAAGGCCAGCCGGCCTCGCTCACGCTTGCCATGTAGAAACTGTCACGCGCGCTGATGAATTCCACCTCGCGCTCGCTCAGCCGGTGGTTGTAATCTTGGCCCTCGTCGAAATCCGCATAGGCGCTGCGGCTACCGAGCTGTTGTTGAACTTCGCGTACCGAGTCGGTAAAGGCGATCTTGGCAAATCGGTGTCCCATGTTATATACCTACCGTTGGCTGTGGTTGCATTTGGTCTATAGCAGTGCCCGCCACAGTGTTCGCTCGGCGGGTGATGGCACTATATTTAATTCCATTTGAAATAAGAATATCCAATAAATACAATAGATAATTACTAAAATTGGAATAAACTATGGACCGGTTTCACTTAATGAGCGTTTTTGTCGCGGTTGCCGAAGAACAGGGTTTTGCCAGCGCTGCTCGACGTCTGGGGTTGTCACCGCCCGCCGTAACCCGCGCCGTCGCCGCGCTGGAACGGCATCTCGGTGTGAAGCTGTTGAATCGCACCACGCGTTATGTGCGTACTAGCGAGGCAGGACAGCGCTATCTCGCCGATGCGCGCCGGGTGCTGGCGGCAGCGGATGCTATCGATGCGGCCGTCAGCGGTGCCAACGCGACGCCGCGGGGATTGTTGACGGTGACGGCGCCGGTGATGTTCGGGCGCATGTTCGTCATGCCCGGCATCGTCGAATATCTGCAAACTTTTCCGGATATCGAATTCAGCGCGCTGTTTCTGGATCGCGACGTAAATCTGCTCGAAGAGGGCGTCGATGTCGCGGTGCGCATCGGCGATTTGCCGGATTCCAGCCTGCGTGCATTACCGGTGGGAACCGTTCGACAGGTTGTCTGCGCAGCGCCCGAATATCTCCGCAAGCATGCGGCGCCATCCAGCCCCGAGGATTTGGCCAGGCACTGTTTAATAGCATCGAGTGCAGCCGGCGTTTCCCTGAATTGGCGTTTCGGCAGTGATCGGGGCGAACGCAGTCCGCGGCTCAAACCGCGTCTTACGGTCACCTCGAATGACGCCGCGATCGAAGCTGCATTGCGCGGTTTCGGCATAACTCGGCTGCTGTCTTACCAGGTCGCGCGCCATGTTGCCGCGGGCAAACTGCGACTACTGCTGGAGCCTTTTGAACCCGCCGCATGGCCGATTCACGTGGTGCATCATCAAGGGCGTCTGGCCTCTGCGACGGTACGCAGCTTTATCGACTTTATCGCCGCCAAAATGCGGGCCGACGAAATGCTTAATTGAGCGTCGATGGTAGTTTCATACCGGCCGGATAATTGCCGCGGCCCCAGTGCATGAGAAACGCCAGGCCGGGTGACGAAGCGCCTGGCCTGCGTGGGAGCAATCGGCAATCACCGTCATTTTGTCCGACCGGTGTTTGCGGCGGTTTGGCGAACGCGTCCCGGCGGCACCCCGAACACGCGTTTGAAAGCCCGGCAAAATGCCGCTTCGGACCGATAACCGAGACCTTCGGCGAGCCGCGTAAGCGAAACGGAAGATTCCTGCAGCTGGGCTCGGGCGAGTTGCATCCGCCACTGGGTTAGATAGTGCTTGGCGGATTCACCTACTAATTGAGTAAATCTAGCGGAAAATCCCGATCGCGACATGCCGACCTCCTTGGCGAGCGAGGCCACGGTCCAGTCCTTTTCGGGTTGCCGGTGGATTGCCGCGAGCGCCCTGCCCACATGATTGTCACGCAGGGCGGCCAGCCAGCCCCGGTTGGCTTCGGGTGCCGTGTCGATCCAGCTGCGGATGGCCTGGATGATGATAATATCAGCCAGATGGGTGATCACCGTTTCGCCGCCCGGCCGCAGTTCTCTGGCTTCTCGTGCGATGAAGCGCAAGGAGCTTTGCAGCCAACTGCCGTCTTCATCGTCGAGGCTGTCAATCTGCAATATTCCGGGTAACTGAGCAATCAATTGTTGTCCTGCCTGGTGATCGAAGCTCACCACGCCGCATGTCAACTGAGTCAGAGCGCCGCCGCCGCCGTAACGCATGACTTCATAGCGCTCACTGACCCGCTCGACCGGTATCTCGAACAACGGCTCGACCGTTACCTCCGGGCTGCTGCGAATCCGGTGCCCGTTGCCACGAGGTACCAACGTCAGGCTGCCTTGTTGCAGCAGACGTGGTGCCTCGCCTTCGACCTCGAGCCAGCAGTGACCCGCGGTGACGATATGAAACATCATGTAATCGTCGAATGCGGGCATTTCGACACCCCAGGGCGCAGTCAGCTCGGAGCGGCAGTAAAAACTGCCATTGAGCCGCAGTAAATGCAGGGTTTCGCCGAGTGGATCGGTAAGCGTCGGTATTTCTCTGGGGAGAGTCGTCATGGTTCGAATATTGGCAGGGTATTGATTAAGTGTCCAATGATTTGGACGAAAAGTTAATAAAAAATGGATTAAAATTGATTATTAATCCGAATAAAGTTTTACATAATTATTTTCCTGACAAACGAGATGTTTGTGCAGTCTTCCCACTAACCAGCACAGGAAATTGTAGTCATGCAACCATCACCCATTCTCATCATCGGTAAAAACGGTAAAACCGGCGCGCGCGTAAACCAGCGTCTGCTGGCGCTCGGATATGAAACACGTGCACTATCGAGATCAACCACCCCGTCATTCGACTGGGATAATTCAACCACCTGGCGTGCCGCCATCGCGGGCACCCGCGCCGCCTATATCACCTATCAGCCGGATCTTGCGGTTCCGCAGGCGCTATCCGCCGTCAAAAAATTCGTAGACCTGGCCAGCGCGGTTGGGCTCGAACACATCGTACTGCTTTCGGGCCGGGGCGAGGCAGGAGCGCAACGCGCGGAGCGGGTGCTTATGAATAGCGGTCTTTCATGGAACATCGTCAGGGCCAGCTGGTTTGCGCAGAACTTCAGCGAAAGCTTTATGCTGGAAGGTATTCTTGCCGGAGAGTTGCTGCTGCCTGCCGGGGACGAGGTCGAACCATTCATCGACATCGACGACATCGCCGATGTGGCGGTAGCCGCTTTAACCAAACCGGAGCTTAGAAACAAACTGTTCGAAGTCACCGGTCCGCGCGCGCTGACCTTCGCGCAGTGCATACAGGAGATTTCCGAGGCGCTTGGCAAACCCGTGAAATACACCCAGCTGCCGGTCGATGCCTATATCGACGCATTGAAGGAACAGGGCGTGCCGCAAGACCTGCAATGGTTACTGCGACATTTGTTCACCGAGGTATTCGATGGCAGAAACCGCGCGCCGGCGACCGGCGTTGAACAAGCATTGGGCCGACCGGCGACAGATTTCGGGACCTATGTGCAAAAGACGATCGAGTCCGGTAGTTGGAATCCTCCGGCTCAGCGGGAATCCGCTTGAAGTCTAGCGTCAAACGAGTTCCCGCGAATCTGCGGGGACTCGTTTACAATCGAATTACGGTAAAACCAAAATGAAAATATCCAGTTATCGAAGGCTAGGTATTGTCTGACAAACAGTATAGATTCGCATCATGTTTCGCGGGAACTGGGAATGCTGTTAGTGAGCTGCAGATCTGCCGGGGATTCGCGTCACAAGATCGTGTATTTATAGTTTGATTCCGATCGTCGGTGAATACCGGCAAACAATATATTCAAGTGTATTTAAGCAACGGGGAACGCTGGTCGATGAAGAAAATCCTGTTCGTATGTATCGAAAATTCCTGTCGCAGCCAGATGGCGGAGGCATTCGGGAAAATTCATGGCAAGGGTATTGTGGAATCTTTTTCGAGTGGTTCGCGTCCGTCCGGATCGGTCAACGAAAAAGCCGTCGCTGCGATGCACGATATCGGTTACGATCTGTCCACGCACGCATCCAAATCGCTGGATCGAATTCCCCAGATCGAATTTGATTATCTGGTCACCATGGGTTGCGGTGACGAATGTCCCTACGTACGAGCCAGGCAGCGAGCGGATTGGGAGATTCCGGACCCGAAGAATATGGATACGCCGGAGTTTCAGCAAGTTCGGGATACGATCGAGGAAAAGGTAATCCGACTCGTCGAAGCAATAAAAAAAACCTGACCGATGCCAGCGCTAGAGTATTGCCTTTCATACTCGGGCGCCGGAAGCCGGATTCGCGTGCCCTATCCGAGAAATTTAGCCAATGGCGCGAATAACACTTGAAACTTAGACGACCGGTCATATATTTTCCGAATGAGCAAACGCGAATCTAAAAAAGAGCATATTCTGCGGGCCGGTCTCGAGGTGATGAAGACGGGTGGCTACAACGGTACCAGCGTCAAGGACATTGTCGATGCGGCCGGAGTACCCAAGGGTTCGTTTTACAATTACTTCGATAGCAAGCAATCGTTTGCGGTCGAGGCGCTGGAGGCGGTCGCCGCTGAAAGCCTGTTGGCCAGCCGCGAGCTGTTGGCGTCGGGGAGCGAGCCTCCACTGCGGCGCCTGCAGCATTACTTCGAGCAGAATGCAATGCAAGCCTGTGACGATGATTTCAAGGTGGGCTGCTTTTTCGGCAATATGTGCCAGGAAATGTCGGCCAGTAACGAAGTCATACGACGCAAGGTTCGCCAGATCCTGGCGCGCAATACCGAACTTTTTCGACAGCTGCTCGAAGAGGCCCAGGCGACAGGCGAGATAAAACGCGACACCGACATAGGCACGATTGCGGAATTCATCATGAATGCCTGGGAAGGCACCCTCATGCGGATGAAGGCGTCCAAGTCGCGCGCACCGCTCGATGTCTTCCTTAATGTGCTGCCGCAGTTGATGCGGTAGTTTTTTTTGAATCATTAATAAGACGACCGGTCGGATTACTATGAATACTAACCCACTGTTTGAAATTCTGCGCCCCGGGCTGTTGCTTGCTTTGACTGTCACGTCGCTCCTGGCCAGCGGTACGGCACGGGCCGAGCGCGATGAATACGCCGGCCTCAACGCACCGCCGGCACGGAGCAAGGTTGTCGATATATCCAGCTGGTCGATTGCCTTCGACAACGATATTCTGGTCCCCGGTTCACGCGATCAGGATTACACCTACGGCATCAATTTCACCTACGCGGGCAAGCCGGCGGAAAATCAATGGGCCTCGCTGCACGATTCGCTGGACTGGATAAATCTGAAGCTGGATCTGGAAGGTTTTGCCGGATCCGGTATCGCGGCTAGCAAGATCGAGTACGGGATGTTCGGCTTTACCCCAGAAGATATCAGCCTGGCGTCTGCCAATCCCGACGATCGCCCTTACGCCAGCCTGATTTATGTCTCCAGTACCCGAGAATCATTTTATCCGGCACTTGATGTTTCCTGGCAAAGCAGCTTGACCGTTGGCGTATTGGGTCTCGCATTGGTTGGCGATGTGCAAAACCTGGTGCATTCGCTTTACGACGGCAATCGGGCCCGGGGTTGGGATAACCAGATCTCGAACGGGGGCGAACCGACCGCGCGTTACAGCCTTGCTCGGCAGGCCTTATTGTTTAAGCATGATCCCGGGTTCGAAATCAAAAGTACCTGGCAAGCGTCGGTTGGATATATTACCGAAACCAGCTGGAGTCTGGGCTTGCGCGCCGGTAAGATTCATACGCCCTGGGTATCCTTCAATCCGGAACTGACCAACTACGCGGAAAAATCGGTTCCTAATTCGGTGGCGGCGGTTTCCGAGCGTTACTTCTGGGCGGGCATGTCACTCAAGTATCGTGCCTACAATGCATTCCTCGAGGGCCAATTCCGCGCCAGCGCGGTAACTTACGAGCGCGATGAAATCAATCGCGCTATCGTCGAAGCCTGGCTGGGTTACACCCTTGTATTAAGCAATGGCTACAGCTTTACCTACTCGCTGCGGGGTCATACGTCGGAACTCAAGCGCGGGGCCGCCGATCGCAACGTCATCTGGGGCGGTATTCTGATTTCCCGAAACATAGGTTAATCCTATACTCAAAAGGCGATCAGGCGGCGATGCAAGTCTGGTTACGGCCCCTATTCTTGGCCTGATAGAGCGCCGAATCCGCCTTTTCAAACCAGGTTCCGGCGTCATCGGCCGCATCGCATTCGGCGACTCCGAGTGAAATCGTGACCTGCATCGCCGGCACCAGATCGCTGGTCTCGACCAGCCCGCGTAACTCCTCGGCCAGGCTCAGCGCCATTGCCCGATCCGCCCGGTTGGCGACGATCGCGAATTCTTCACCCCCCAAGCGGTACAGGCCGTCGCCTTTACGCAAGCGTTCCCGCAATATCCCGGCCAGATTGATCAAGACTTCGTCACCGCGGATGTGTCCGAATCGATCATTGATTGTTTTAAAGTTATCGATGTCCAGTATGACCAGCGAAGTCGGGGTTTTGTCACGGTCTTGCATTGCAATCAGCTCGAGCACCTTTTCGTCGAACAATCTGCGATTGCCGGCGCCGGTGAGTGAATCCCGGGTTGCTTGCTGTGCCAGTTCACGCGCGTTCAATTGCATGTTACGCGCCACGGCGTATGAAAAAATATTGTTGATCGTCAGAGCTACCAGAATCCCGACCTGTTCGACACTTGTTATGCTACCGATCATTATTGGTTGCAGCGCGATCAGGGCGACGAGGCTGATGAATGCAGCTTCCCTGGGTTTCACTAGAAAATAGGCCGCAGTTGTCGTTGGAAACGCCCAGTAAATCAGCGCGGCATCGCTGGCGTAAACCGCGGCTACCATACCGCACATGTAAAAAACGGTTAGTAGAATGCCCGTTATACGCACCTGGCGGGTCAGCAATACGTGCAGGCCTATGCCGATAACGCCGATAACGATCGCGCTATCGATGGCGGCCAGCAGCATTTGCCCCTGCATAAACCGCCATCCGGCAAAAGGTGAAATCCCGAGAATTCCCGCAATACATAATGAAATCAGCGTGTACTCTTGCGTGCTACGCTTCGTTTTCAGCCGTTTGATTGAAAGCTCCTGGTTGTTCGCCATACTATTTTCAAGATTATTACTAGCGTTATGCGATCGGCGCTCTCCAAGCTTGCGTCAGGAATTGCCTATAGTATTGAGTATCGTGATTTTCGCGGGCTTGCAGCAAGACGGGTTTCTAATCGAAAAACAGTTGCGGCAATTACTGCCGGCGGCTCGCCGATGAAGGCGCCGATCCGCAATATGAAGGTCAAATATCTAAGGTATAGGTCAGGATTCCATCTTCTATTTTCGATTTGACAGGCAGGCCGGTGCGATGCAGTAGCTTTGTCATACGCGCGTTTTGCGGCAGCACGGAAGCATCGAGATGCTGGACCCCGAGTCGCCGTGCACAATCTATTAGTTGCTTCAGCAACAGTTTTCCGATTCCCTGCCCCGCCATTGCGTCGCTTACGGTTATCGCAAACTCGGAATGATCGGGATCCTCCTGTTTGCGAACGAAGCGTCCCACGCCGACCGGGTGACGCCTCGAATCGATATCCAGTTCAGCCACCAGGGCGACGTGCATTGAAAAATCGACTTCGGTGAAAAATGTCAATTCCTTCGGGGTCAGATCCTGCTTTACGTTGAAGAAACGGTCGCGCACCGAAGCTGCGCTCAGCTTGTGGAATTCCTCGTGCAGCCGTTTCCGGTCGCTGGGCCGAATCGCGCGTATGTAAAGGCAGCGCCCGTCCGGCAAGGTTTCCCTGGCACTGTATGATGAAGAGATTCTGCGCATGCCTGGGATATTAGACCATTTAATGCTGCACTGCAACATAGACCGATCTCACGCTACTTCCCGCCGGCCTCGGGCCGCAATAAAGCAGCCCTATCCCAAGCTCCGAATGCTGCCGGCTGCTGGTCAGTCCTCAGTTTTTTCGAAACTTGTGACAACCGACACAGCTACCCGCTAGCCGACCCAAGGCGAAGTAATTGGGAGGGTTGGCGCTGGCATTGTGGATCGCGACGTAGACATCGTTTGTGAACTGATCGATACGACTGTCGATCAACAGGTGATTGGTCCTGACGCTGCCGGCGCCGAGCTTAGAGGCGCTGGTTTCGATTTTGGAGAGGATGGCCAGGATTCGGCGCTGCTGCTCGCTGCTAATGGTCGAGTCGTCTAATAATATGCGGTCGAGTTGCCGCATGTAGAGGCTGAGCAAGGCCATTTCCGTAGTGATTTGTTTTTGTTCTAGGTAAACAAAATCACTGGGATAGGTGGCTTTGCGAATCTGGGCGCAGCCTGCGAGTAAAGCGGTGCCGAGCAGGGCGAATAATATCAACCGTAACGATTTCTTAGCAGGCCGGAATCCTGGTCTGCCGGTGATTACTATAGGTTTCGGGTCGTTGTTTAGCATCATGGTACTCCATTAACCCGACGACATACTTAGGTGCCGGTTTAACAATATCGCGACTATCGATTCGGGTCGGCTGCGCGCCTGGCGAGTGTCTTTCCGGTTTCTTTACGGGCTCAGTAAATCACCGCATTGGGATTGAGGCATTGACCTGCATCATGATCTCGTAGTTCGGCATCCGGGTTCGATCGCGGCCGCGGCTCATGCTGCAGGCGTTAACCCGCGGGTTGTAACATTCGCGCAGCGCCAGCGGATTCAGCGGCTGTTACCGACCGGCCAGGGTCGGCGGCCCTCGGCGACGATCCACTCGTTAACCCATTGCGGAATGTCATGCCCCCAGTCGTCGCGTCCCGCCGCGGCCAAAGCCTCGGGCGCAGGCACCAGGCCCGAGCGGGAAACGGCGCCGGCCTTGATTAGGGCAGAGGAACAGATTTGCCCGTCACGTAGAATTTCCTGCAGGAAGTAAAACCATCGGCTGTCATGGCAAATCGGTTTGGTGGTGACGCTGAAAGTTTTCAAAAACGGGATCCGGCGCCGGTAGCGAATACTGAGGCCGCCGACAGTCAGCCCCCAGTTATTGCGTTTCAAGAGCGCAATAAAGCCGGCGCGGGCGGAATAGTCCCAGCGCCCCAGCTCCATGTACATGATCTGGCGCGCGTGATTGAGTTCCATAAACGGATCGATATCCATGATACCGACCCGGCGATGCAGTATACCGGTATCCTCCAGTTCCAGTTGCGGTCGATATCTGGCCCTGAGCAAGGTTGTGGTGAGTTTCAGGTATGGGTACATTTTTTATGTTCCTGTTACGGGTCGCAGGCGGTGCTGCCGTGAAGCACGACCCGCCGATCGAATCAACGGACTCTTTCCGCCGGTGGAAATGATATCGATTCGATCGAGTCGGGCAACCGCTTATCGGCGCCGCTTAACACAACCCGCTTCGCCAATGTAAATATTTGGTAAATCTCAGGGCTGTATCTTTACCATTCCCGGTCTAATTTTATGGCGGCAAACGATCTAGTCTCTAGCCTGAATATGCAACCAATCAACAGAGCTCAGGAGCCGATCATGCAAATCAAATCAAAATCCGGTAATCATCCGCGCCGAACCACCCGGCGCGCCCGGTTAAGCACCGCGATCCTGGCGGCGCTGATAACGCCGCTCGCCGAACCCGTACTGGCCGGCCGGATGGTCGAATATACCAAGCCGCCGCAGTCGGCGCAGGTTGGAACGCAGAGCGATACGCCCGCTGTAGGCCAAGTCGTCGGCTTACCCAAAATCCAGGTGGCGATTGTGCTCGATACCAGCAATAGCATGGATGGTTTGATCGACCAGACGCGCAATCAATTGTGGCAGGTGGTCAACGAGTTTTCCGCCGCGCGGCGAAACGGCGTTACCCCTATTCTGGAGATCGCAGTATTCGAATACGGTAACGACGCCAACGCCAGTCAGGAGGGTTATGTGCGTATGTTAAACGGTTTTACCCGTGAACTGGATGCGGTTTCGGCGGGGCTGTTTTCACTAACCACCAACGGCGGTAGCGAGTATTGCGGTTTTGCCATTGAAAAGGCGGTCGAGAGCCTGCAATGGAGCCAGTCCGACGGCGACATCAAAACCATATTCATCGCCGGTAACGAATCTTTCGCCCAGGGGCCGGTCGATTATCGGGAAGCCGTCAGAATGGCTGATCGCCAGGGTATCTCGATCAACACCATACACGCCGGCGGATACGAGGAAGGCGTCGATGATCAATGGCAGTCCGGTGCGGTGCTTGCCGGCGGCGACTATATGAGTATCGATGCCAACCAACAAGTGGTGCATATCGCGGCGCCGCAGGATGACAAAATCGCCGAGCTCAATTTCAGGTTAAACCAGACCTATCTGCCCTATGGCGACGCGGGTGCCGCCAGCGCCAACCGCCAAATGGAGCAGGACAGCCTGAGTAGCGGAATTTCGGCGGGACTGTTGGCGAAGCGGGCAAAGTCGAAAGTTTCCAGTTTTTACAACAACGCCAACTGGGATTTGGTCGACGCGCTGCAGGAAGGTAAGCTGGATGAGGCGGAACTGGAACGGATGGACGACGACCAGCTACCCGTGCCCATGCTGGGAATGTCGGCGCGGGAAAAACTGGATTACGTGCAGCAACGGAAGCTCGAGCGCGACCGCATCAAGCAGGAAATCACCGCGCTCAGCGAGTCCAGAGCAGCTCATGTCGCCGCGCACAAGCGCGCGCAGCTTGCAGCACCGAGCATGGGCGATGCTTTGACCAACGCAATCAAGAAACAGGCGCAGCAAAAGAATTTCACCTTCGCCGAATAGATATAACCAGGGCGACCGTCACCCGAGGAAAAGAACTTAACCTCTTTTCCTTTTTCGCTGCCTAGTGCGGTCGGGTAGGCGAGCGCTCGCGTTCTAGCTGCGGGACATCGGGTAGATTTCGCATAGCTACAGTTAGTCTTCGAGATCGTATACAAAATCGATAATTGATACATATCAATTACAAGCGCGGCTGTAAGCCTAAACTGGTGACCGCAAACAACAGCCAGAGGTCATCATGATAAAGCAACTATTGGCTTTAATGAGTATTTTCGTATTGCTGGTCGCCGCCATGGCGACATCGGTCGGCGCCAAAGACAGAATCGTTTTCAGCGGAGGCCCAGCCGGCGGTACCTTCCAGGTTGTCGCCAACGCAATCCAGGTCTACCAACCGATCAAGGCTTCCAAGGACTTTCGCGTACGGGCCCAATCGTCCGCGGGCTCGGTCGAGAACCTGCGCAAGGTGAATTCGGGTAAGGCGCAGATGGGCGTGGTTTATTCGGGGCACGTTTATCTCGGCCGCAACGGGCAGATGAAAAACGACACCAAAAAGTATCAAGACGTGATGGCGGTCGCCTGGCTGTATGGCGCGCCGGCGCAGCTCGTGGTGCGCAAGGGTTCCGGTATCAAGAGCACCAAGGACCTGATCGGCAAGAAGGTCGGTGTCGGTAACGCCGGATCCGGTGCTTTTGCCAACAGCGAACTGTTTTTTACTCACCTCGATATCTGGGACAAGATCGAACGCAACGCCATGGGTTATAACGACGCGGCCCAGGCCTTCGGCAATAAACAACTGGATGCATTCTGGCTGTTTACCGCCTTTCCCAGCGGCGCCGTCATCATGGCCGCGCAAACCAACGATATCGATTTGATCGATCTGGGCGCCGACGCAAAGAACAGTGGTTTTTTCGACAAGTATCCTTACTTCTCTAAAATCTCGGTGCCAGGAGAGACTTATCGCGGCGTCAAATCGGAGAGCCCTTCGTTTCAGGATTCGGCGTTATGGGTCGCCAACGCCAAGGTATCCGACGACACCGTCTACAATATGCTGTCGATGATTTATACCGATGCGGGCCTGGCGCATATGAAACAACAGAAAAAGACCTTCAAAAACATGAGCCTCGATAGCGGCACCCAGGGTGTGGTTACTCCCTGGCATCCCGGTGCGGTCAAATTCTGGAAAGAAAAAGGCATGATGTAAGCCATCAACGAGGGCAGGTTATGCCTGCCCTCGCCTAGTTAAATTTCAGCGAAGGCGCAGCGAGGCGCGCCTGCGGGAGGTCCGCTAAAAACGAAGCCGGAGGGGTAGACGTGCGCGTTGACGAAATGAACAAGTTCGAGCAGTTGCTGTTCGACGCACTCGCCCTGGGGCTGGTGTTGTTTTACTCCTACTCGGCGGTCATCGCACCCGCGGCAACCCAGTTTCACCGCGGTATCTACGTCATCATCACCTATATTCTGGTGTTTCTGGTCTATCGCTCGAAACATCCACTCGCCCGGGTTGGCGATTTTTTGCTAATCGCGCTGTCGGTGACGACCCTTGGTTACTGGATTCTCAATTTCGAAGTCATCAATTATCGCGCCGGTGCCGAAACCGAAATCGACAAGTGGATTGCGGTGGCGGGCGTGCTGGTTGGCGTCGAGGTGGCGCGGCGCGTGGTCGGACTCGTGTTTGTCGTCATGGGCGCGATCATGCTGACCTATGGCGTGTTCGGCGAATATGCGCCCGAACTCATTTCGCATGCGGGCGATACCTTTCCCGACCTGTGTACCAGTATCTTCTACAAGAGCGACGGCGTCTTCGGCATCATGGCCAACGTGCTGGCAACCTATATCATCCTGTTCGTTATCTTCGGCGCTTTTCTAGAAAAAAGCGGGGCACAGCGTTTTTTCATCGATTTTCCACTGGCTGCCGTCGGGCACAAGATCGGGGGCCCCGGCAAGGTATCGGTGATCGCCAGCGGGTTGTTTGGATCGATCTCCGGCAGCGCTATCGCCAATACCGTGTCCACCGGTGCGTTTACCATCCCGATGATGAAAAAAGCGGGTTTCGAGAAACACGTGGCGGGCGGTATCGAACCGGCCGCATCGCTGGGCGGCATGTTCATGCCGCCGATTATGGGCGCGGGCGGTTTCATCATGGCGGAGATGACGGGCCTGCCGTATTCTCACATTATGCTGGTGGCGATTTTCCCGGCGCTGATGTATTTCTTCAGCGTGTTTGTCATGGTGCATTACTACGCCAAGCGCAATAACATCGTCGGCGAAAAAAGCGAACGCAGCGCGCGGGAAATTTTCAAGCAGGAATGGTTTTACATACTGCCGCTGGTAGTGATCACGATATTGATGCTGATGGGCTACTCGCCCGGTTACTCGGCGATCATCGGTATCGTCACCTGCATCGGGGTCAGTTGGTTTCGCAAGGAAACGCGCGTCGACCTGCGCGGCTTTGTCGCCGCTTCGCGCGCGGGCGCCGAAGCCAGTCTCAAGATCGGCGCCACGGTCGGCGTTATCGGTATCATCATCGGCGTGCTCACCTATAGCGGACTGGTGCTGACCTTTGCCGATATCGTCATCGAACTCGCCGACGGCAAACTTTATCTGACGATTTTATTCATCGCCTTGGCCTCCTTGGTTCTCGGGATGGGCGTGCCGGTAACCGCGGCCTATCTGATCACGGCAGTGGTGGCCGTGCCGGCGTTGACGCATCTCGGCGTCAACCAAATCGCGGCGCATATGATCGTCTATTGGCTATCGCAGGATTCCAATATCACACCGCCGGTTTGTATCGCGGCCTTTGCCGGCGCCACTATCGCCAAGGCCAACATGTGGGCGACCGCCTGGATGGCCTTCAAGTTCGCCAAATTTCTTTACCTGGCGCCGTTTATCTTCGGTTATGTGCCGGCGTTTTCACTCGACGGCAGCGGTTCCGATATTGCGATTACCTTCCTGCTGGTTTTTTTCGGTACCTGGTTGTACAGCTGGTTGCTGAGCGGCATCTGGATGGATTGGTTCAAAAAGGATACCACCGCGGCTTAGTTTGCAGCCTTGTAAAAACGCGCCTCCGGTGTGCTTTTTTATATTAACCCGGCGACAATATATATTGTCGCCGGGTTAATAATATTGACGGCTGTCCCAGTGAATCTTAGAGTGAGATCGCTGACGGTCGACAAACCGGTAGTGGGAGTTACGGCCGCATATTATCGCAGATTACAGCCGCGGAGGTCGGACATGAACATTTTAAAATCAGTACGTTTCCCGCATTTGCATACCTGTTGCTAAGCGCCTCAACCGCGCAGGCGGCCGCTGAGCACCCAATGGGATTGTTCGTCACCGGTAAAAGCATCGGCAAGGGCGCGGATCTTGGAGGACTGGCGGGCGCCGACGCGCATTGCGCCAGTTTGGCAAAAGCCGCCGGTAGCGCGCAGATCGGTCACCATGATCGTCACGGCGGCGGCAACACGTCCTGCAATTCGGCCCAGGGTTCTCGTGGTTGCAGCCGGAAAAACCTGCAGGGCACGGGTGGAGCCGGGTTTCTATATTGCTTCGCCGCCGATTAGGCGATCGAGTTTTCGCGGGGTTACGCTTAGCGGGATAATATGCCTAAATAAAGGCGATCCCGGCAAGTTTGAGCCAAAGCGGGAAATTCACGGATTACCGAGACAAGGGCAAGTTGTGGGAAACCGATGGCGTGGTAAATTTGATATCTGGCGGCGATCTGCTAGGTCCAGGAAATTCGGCATCCGGCACTGGTTTTAGGCCGTGGAAGGTAAACGCGCCGGCCGATACGGGCTAGCATGGCGAACACCGCGCCCGTGAATATCATGATTAGACTGATTTCGGCACGCTGCAAAGTTATTGGCAGCACGCCGCTAACGTCGACCTACCATTCTAACGCCAGGGCTTCCGGAATATCGATCACGGTGGGTTGCGCGGCGGCGGACGCCTGTTGCAGCGCCTCGATAAATTCGTTGCGGGTTGCAACCCGTATCGCCTCGCAGCCGAAACCTTTGGCGATTGCGATGAAGTCGGGCGTGTAAATGTCGACCCCGATGGTCGGAATGTCGCGCTCGATCATGTAGCGCTTAATTTCACCATAGCCGTTGTTGTTCCAGACTAGAATCGGTACCGCCAGATTCAATTCAACCGCCGTCGCGAGTTCACTCAGCGTGAACTGCAAGCCGCCGTCACCGATCAGCGAGACTACCGGCCGCTGCGGCTGGGCCAGTTTCGCCCCCAGCGCCGCTGGCAAGCCGTAACCCAGGGTGCCGTAACCGGTGGAGGAATTGAAATAGCTGCGCACCGTGTCGGCTTCGTAAAACACGTTGCCGCCGTACACCGGTTGGGTCGAATCGCCGGCGATGGCGACCCCGGGTAGGGATTCTGCGATCAAATCGAGGAATTTTCCGTGCTTGCGATAGGTTTCGGGGCCCAGTGCGTCGGCTTTTCTACGCAGCTCCGATACTTCCGCCTGATGCTCGAATGCTTCGAAATCCGGCGTCGCATCGAATAATGCCTGCATGGTTAAACCCGCATCCGCGCAAATTGCAATATAGGGCAATACATTGCGTGACAATTGTTCGGGTTCGATATCCACTCGAATGACTTTACCGCTAAGCCGCAGTTGGTCGTCGAAAAGCAGGGTGTCGGTCTCGCCGAGCTCGGTGCCGATGGCGAGCACGACGTCGGCCGCCTGCAGTGCATCGAGCACCGGCTGTTGCGGCATACGGCTACCCATGACATGGTCAAGCTTTTTGATACACCCCAGTTAAGCGGCATCCTTCATTTCCAGACATTGTTTTTCATAATCGTTCGGGCTGACATAACTCAGCGTCGAATGTAATCGATATGGGTTATAC